>RCNB010001867.1_pt1 | contig 13108 bp, 13 predicted proteins | sample 2041321 | NCBI WGS metagenome assembly RCNB01 (sample SAMN09708232, study PRJNA481090) | Marine sediment metagenome, whole genome shotgun sequencing project. | reverse complement strand
GGTAAGGTTCTTCGCGTTGCGTCGAATTAAACCACATGCTCCACCGCTTGTGCGGGCCCCCGTCAATTCCTTTGAGTTTTAGCCTTGCGACCGTAGTCCCCAGGCGGAACACTTAATGCGTTAGCTGCGGCACAGCAGGAGTCAATACCCGCTACACCTAGTGTTCATCGTTTACAGCGTGGACTACCAGGGTCTCTAATCCTGTTTGCTACCCACGCTTTCGCGCCTCAGCGTCAGTATCGGTCCAGGAAGTCGCCTTCGCCACCGATGTTCCTCCTGATATCTACGAATTTCACCTCTACACCAGGAATTCCACTTCCCTCTCCCGTACTCAAGCCCCCCAGTTTCGGACGCACTTCCGGGGTTTAGCCCCGGGCTTTCACGCCTGACTTAAGGGGCCGCCTACGCGCCCTCTACGCCCAGTAATTCCGAATAACGCTCGCACCCTCCGTATTACCGCGGCTGCTGGCACGGAGTTAGCCGGTGCTTCCTTCAGTGGTACCGTCAGTGCCTCGTGGTATTATCACGTGACAGGTTCTTCCCACTTGACAGAGCTTTACGACCCAAAGGCCTTCTTCACTCACGCGGCGTTGCTGCGTCAGGGTTGCCCCCATTGCGCAAGATTCCTCACTGCTGCCTCCCGTAGGAGTCTGGACCGTGTCTCAGTTCCAGTGTGGCTGATCGTCCTCTCAGACCAGCTAGCCATCGTCACCTTGGTAGGCCTTTACCCCACCAACTAGCTAATGGCACGTGGACTCATTCCCAAGCAATAGCTTACATGTAGAGGCCATCTTTAATCCGGTGTACCGCAGTACTCCGGATGTCATCCGGTATTAGTCCGCCTTTCGGCAGGTTATCCCAGACTTAGAAGTAGATTACCCACGCATTACTCACCCGTGCGCCACTTTACTCCCCCGAGCAAGCTCGGGGTTTCTCGTTCGACTTGCATGTGTTAGGCACGCCGCCAGCGTTCATTCTGAGCCAGGATCAAACTCTTCAATTAAACTTCAAAATCATCCGAAGAGCCTAGCTCAACACAAGCTCACTACCTAGTTTTCAAAGATCAAAGATACTCAACAAATTCGAGCTAAAAATAACACTCAACTTTCGCCTTGTCAAGTTCATTTCCCACATCGGGATAAGAAAGATTAAATACCCCCCCATTTAGAATTTGTCAACAACTTTCTTCTTATTATTTTTATTTCATCCAATCTTAATCCCAAGCCTGTGATACCGTTTCTTTCCTGCTCTTAATAAAACCTGTCCTCCAACTATATGACTATCGTTAATCAATGTATCAAAAACCTCGATTCGCTCACTGTTTACATACCCTCCACCTTGCCCGATTAGCCTCCGAGCCTCACCCTTGGAATCAGCAAGACCAACCATATGAAACAACTTGAATGCCGGGATCCCATCGCAAAATTGCGACTCACTGAGAAACGAATCTACCTCTGCACTCTCTGCCCAATCTCTTTCCGGCGAGGCCACCTCATCCCCAAACCGGTTTAACTCAGGCTTCTTTCCTCTTGCTACCGCGTGCAGATAACTTGACGGAAGAACATTCTCCGGGACCTTCTGTATCCCAAAATTAGCCACTGACTCACGATAAGCTTTGCCAGCGGCATCCTCACCATGAACAAGCTTTGTGGCCTCGAATGCCAAAACAGACTTTGCCGCATTCAGCTCAGCGCCCCCTAATTTCTCAATCTCCACGATCTCATGCATGGGCAAGAAGGTAAAGAGGGCCAAAAATCGCCCTACATCCCGATCATCTGTATTCACCCAAAACTGACAGTATTCGTACGGCTTCGTTCTGGCAGAATCAAGCCAAACAGCCCCTTTTGCAGTTTTCCCCATCTTTTCCCCTGAACTGGTTGTTATCAGAGGAAATGTAACCCCGTATGCCGCACCTTGCTCCACACGTCTAATAAGTTCTATGCCAGCCACAATATTCCCCCACTGGTCGGAACCACCCATTTGCATACAGCACCGTTCGGTTTTGTAAAGATGCAAAAAATCATAGGCTTGCAATACAGAATAGTTAAATTCGATAAAATTCAGCCCCTTTTCAAGTCGAAGCCTACACGACTCCGTAGCCAGCATTCTATTGACACTGAAGTGACGTCCAATATCTCTTAGAAAAGAGATGTAGTGAAGCCCTGTGAGCCAATCTGCATTATTTACTAATACCGCACGCCCCTGTTCAAAACTCACAAATCTGGCCAGTTGTTTCTTTATGCCCTTGGCATTCTCATTGACCTCCTCAAGTGTCAACATCTTGCGCATTTCCGTCTTTCCACTTGGATCTCCAACTAAGGCCGTACCACCGCCTACCACCGCCACAGGTCTGTGACCATGCCGCTGCATGTGAGCCAAAGCCATTATTGGAATCAGACTTCCAACATGCAAACTCGACGCAGTAGGATCGAAACCAATATATCCGGTTATTGGTTTGCCTAGCAACTCATGAATGGCCTTATCGCCAGTTGTCTGCTCAACAAAACCACGCTGCTTAAGTGTGTCTAGAAGATTGTCCAATACATTATTCCTTATTTAGTTTCCATCCAGAAATGGAAACTTACGCTAGTGCCCATGCGGCTCAAAGGCATTTATGATGGGCACTATTTAGCGAATCCTACCGCTCGTGTCTCTCTAATGACAGTCACCTTAATCTGACCAGGATACGACATCGATTCTTCTATCTTCTTGGCTACGTCCCGACTTAGAAGAACAGTTTCAGCGTCAGAAATCTTTTCGCTTTCAACAATAATCCGCAACTCCCGACCGGCCTGAATCGCATATGCCTTACCAACCCCTTTAAAGGACCTAGCAACATTCTCCAAATCCTCCAACCGCTTGATATAACTTTCCAGTGTCTCTCTTCTCGCACCCGGCCTTGCCCCAGAAAGCGTATCAGCCGACTGTACTAACACTGCCATAATAGACTTCGGAGGAACATCCTCGTGATGAGCAGAGATCGCATGAACAACGCGAGGCGGTTCACCGTGCTTCTTGGCCAATTTAGCCCCGATGAGAGCATGAGGACCTTCAACTTCGTGATCTACGGCCTTGCCAATGTCGTGAAGCAACCCTAGCCTCTTGGCCTGCTTTACGTCCAATCCCAATTCAGCAGCCATAATGCCACACAAAAACCCCACTTCTATAGAATGCTGCAAGACATTCTGTCCGTAGCTGGTTCGAAATTTCAACCTTCCGATATGTTGGATCAATTCACTATGAATACCATGTACATCCATATCAAAAGCTGCTTGCTCACCCGCTTCTCGAATCTCTTTGTCTATCTTTTCAGATACTTTCTTAACCGTTTCTTCTATCCTGGCTGGATGGATTCGTCCATCAGTAATCAGCATTTCCAAGGAAAGTCGCGCAACCTCACGCCTCACACAATTGAATCCAGACAAAATTACTGCTTCCGGCGTATCATCTATAATCAAATCAATTCCGGTAGCAGCCTCCAACGCCCTTATATTACGCCCTTCCCGGCCTATGATTCGGCCTTTCATGTCATCACTTGGCAAGGTTACAACTGAGACTGTTTTTTCTGCTACATAATCTCCAGCATAGCGCTGAATAGCTGTAGCCATAATTTTTTTCGATTTTCGATCCGCCTCTTCCCGAGTTTCATTTTCAATACGCTTTATGAGCTTTGCCCCCTCATATCGGGCATCACTCTCCATAGCCTTGATCAAAAGCGTTTTAGCTTCTTCGGCAGTAAATCCCGAAATCTTTTCCAGTTGCGTCTTTTGCTCCTCTATTAGAGCTTGATACTTGCCTTCCTCAGCCTTAACTGAGCTTTCCCTCCGATTTAAATGTTCTTCCTTCTTACCGATACTTGCATCGCGCTTTTCCAGTTGCTCTAATTTCCCGTCAAGGTTCTCTTCCTTTTGCGTGAGGCGCTTTTCTCTCTTCTTTAGTCGAGCTACATTGTCCTTCGTCTCTTTTTCAAACTCAATCTTCATCTGATAGAGTTGATCTTTTACATGAAGCTTTGCCTCCGTAAGAACCGTTTTGGCCTCTTTGTCTGCCCTATCAATAATACCGGCGGCTTCTTGTTCTGCAGCAGTGATTTTCCTTGCAGTCAGCCTGCTACGAATCCAAAAGGCTATTAAGAATCCAATGGCAAAAACAATAACACTCAGAAATATCACAGCGGTAATATCCATATGCATACCCTTCCAGCTTCCGAGGAAGCGGTCTATCATTGATGGACGAAATTCTTGGGGCTTAGGGTTCGTCACGAAATAAGTGTCTCAAAATTGCGAGGGATTTTGGGTTGTATTCAAGGCGCTTGGGCGGGAACATACCGAGGTATGTGATCAACCAAGCAACGCAGAAGACGGCCCAAAAGACCGGCAATATGTGACAGTAACTGAGTGACGAGCCCTTAATGTGGCGAGAAAATAGTGAAGGTAAAATATTCGGAAGGTTCTATGCCCATAATTGGCTGTGCCAACTGATGGGTAAGCACTGCTTACTGATTAGTCAAAACATACCTTGTTTGATAACTAGGTAACCAAACTTTATCATTGGAAATACGACCCACCCACATGCCCCGGCACAGGTGTTGCTCAGAAATCGCTTTGTCCCGTTACCAACAAACCATATTTTGTCCAAATTATATCTCAGCATTCAGTGTCTTTCTTCCGCTACCGCCTATCTTTATATAAGAATTAACCCCCACCTTTGTACCGTGTCAGCAGGCCATCTTGAACCTGTTCGTGCAGGTGGGCACCTCGTTACTTCTTTAGGCTTTTCTGTGATACACAGAACATGCACACCAAAGTAAGAGAAGGTTCCCGTTTTATAAGTGTTGGCTCAAAGAACTTGCAACTGAACACGCGCACGGCAGGGGCCTCGCCCACATTTGTTCTATTCACACATTTTCGTCGATATAGTTAACCAAACTTCTGCAGCGATTATTTACATCCTTCCTCAACGCTTCGTGTCCTTGCTTAAGCACAAAATAATCGTTAGCAATATTTAATGCCGCTAAGATCACCGTATCCAATTTGCTCGGCACATCCGATGAGGCCTTGGCTTTTTCTATCTCTTTGACAACATAACTTGCGATACTGTCAGCATCTGAGGCTTCTGTGTCCGCCTTGAACCTATAGGTATGATCGAACAGCTTTATGCTAATTACTTGGCCCACAAAGATTCAGACTAACCTTTTAACACACATTTTCGTTATTCGAACACCTGATCCAATTTTTCTAAGAGGCTATCCATCCTGGAGCGAATCATTGATCTTTCTTCCAGGTAACCTTGTTCGCTTTCATCCTTCGCCGCAAGGCTCTTTTCAAGCTTTTCTACCTTCTTTCCCAGTTCTGCCTTCGTGTTCTGAAGCTCATTGCACATCTGGACAAGTTCTTCTACCCTATCTTCAAGCTTCTTAAATTGCTCCGTAAAACCCTCTTCATCCACCATGAACCCCACGGCAAAAAGCCTAGATTTTCAAAAACCTACTTCCGCACCCTACTTCCTCCTATTGAACTATATATATTTATAGACAATTATACCCATAAAAGTCAAGAGGAATTTAGTCGCCCCTTTCTCTTGCCCTTATCGACCAGTGTCCATCAGCTATTGCTAAATCCTTTTTGGTGTTAACTCCTAAGACCTCAAATGAATCCTCAACCCTTATAACATACGCGGGCACATTGTCTTGATACGCCCCTTGCACTATATCCGTCAAATAAAATTCTCCTTGGGCATTGTCTGCGTCCAAAGTCGGCAAAAACAACTTTAGAAAATCGACATTTATGCAATACGTTCCTGTGTTGACCATTTTAATATTTCTTTGCTCTTCTGATGCATCAGATTCCTCAACTATACGACATACGTTACCCTCCGAATCCAACAAGATTCTCCCGTAACCAGAAGGATTCCCCAGTTTTGTGGTCAGAAGTGTCAGCATTTTTGCACCTTCCTTGTGCTTATTAATCAACGAGTGAAGTGTACGTTTCCGTATCAAAGGTGTGTCGCCACACAGAACAACTACATCCTTTGTTGCCATGTCAAGCTTAAGCAAGGCCGTCATGACCGCATGCCCAGTTCCAAGTTGCTCTTCTTGAATTGCGAAGCGCAACATCGGGTAGTCTACTAAGGCTTTCCTCACTTGTTCGCCTTGATAGCCTACTACCACCACAACATCCGGAACCACCGCCAACGCGGTTTCCACCACGTACTGGATCATCGGGCTCCCCGATATCTCATGAAGGACCTTTGCCTTATCCGACTTCATGCGGGTGCCTTTGCCGGCCGCCAGTATTACCGCCGCCACATCTTTCATCACTCAGACCTCAAATCCCACAAAAAAAGGGCATGTCCAACGACCTGCCCTTTTTCCTTATAAATTTTGTCCTGGTCTCCCGAAACGGGCTAACTAGGCACTTCCTTGACCTTGTACAACACCTATCCTGCTAATAGCACGCTGAAGCGCCGCCTGAGCCCTTAGAAAGTCAATATCTTCCTCTCTGCCCTTCGCGGCAAGCCGTTCCTCTGCCCTTTTCATGGCATCTTTGGCTCGCTCAATGTCAATATCTTTCCGCCGTTCCGCGGACTCAGCCAATATAGTAACCTTGTTAGGCAAAACCTCGGCAAAACCACCACTTACAAATACAACCCGCTCGCTACCTGCCTTGTCTCTATACCGGAGATTTCCCACTTTAAGCGTTGTCAGAAAGGACGTATGCCCAATCAGTACGCCAAACTCGCCGTATTCTCCAGGCGCCATAACAATCTGCGCCTCCTCAGAGACCACAGCATTGTCTGGAGTAACCACTTCTAAAGTAATGTTTCCTGCCATATCACCACCTACCTCTTAGACGCTTTTTATTCAATCGCAGCCATCTTCTCGGCCTTCTCCTGAGCTTCCTCAATGTTGCCGACCAAGTAGAATGCCTGTTCTGGCAACTCGTCGTGTTTGCCTTCACAAATCTCTTTAAAGCCCTTGACGGTATCCTCCACCTTGCAATACGCGCCTGGTTTGCCTGTAAAGGATTCAGCCACATGAAATGGCTGGGACAGGAATCTTTGGATCCTTCGAGCCCTTCCCACAGTAAGCTTATCCTCGTCTGAAAGCTCATCCATACCAAGGATAGCGATAATATCCTGGAGATCCTTGTACTTCTGCAAGGTCACCTGCACGGTACGAGCCACAGCGTAGTGATCTTCACCAACGATATTCGGATCCAGAATCCGGGAAACGGAATCCAACGGATCCACCGCCGGATAGATCCCCATCTCCACAATCTGCCTGGAAAGCACCACCGTACCGTCAAGGTGGGCAAACGTGGTAGCAGGCGCCGGATCGGTCAAGTCATCCGCAGGCACGTAAACGCACTGTACTGCCGTAATTGATCCCTTTGTGGTTGAGGTAATCCTCTCTTGAAGCTCTCCAAGGTCAACCGCCAGTGTAGGCTGGTATCCAACAGCAGACGGCATACGCCCGAGCAGCGCTGAAACCTCCGCGCCGGCCTGGGTGAATCGGAAGATGTTGTCGATAAACATCAGCACGTCTTTACCTTCATCATCCCTAAAGTATTCCGCAGCAGTAAGGGCCGACAAAGCCACTCGGGCACGGGCGCCGGGTGGTTCCGTCATCTGCCCGTAGATTAATGCAGCCCTTGGGAGAACACCTGAATCTTTCATCTCATGATAGAGGTCGTTTCCTTCACGTGTGCGCTCGCCCACGCCGGCAAATACTGAGATGCCGCCGTGCTCCATGGCGATGTTGTGCACCATCTCCATCATGATAACGGTCTTTCCAACACCAGCGCCACCAAACATACCCATCTTGCCGCCCCTCGGAAAAGGCACAAGAAGGTCCAAAACCTTTATACCACTTTCCAAAACATTAACCGTGGTGTCCTGCTCAACAAGCGATGGCGCCGGCCGGTGAATCGGAAGCGTTTTCTCCCTGCTCACATCGCCAAGACCATCCACAGGCCTTCCAACAACGTTTAATACCCGTCCAAGGCCGGCCGCGCCTACAGGCATCTGAATGGGTTCACCGGTATTCTTAACGGGCATGCCGCGGACCAGACCATCCGTCGAATCCATACCGATGGTGCGCACTACACGGTCTCCCAGGTGCTGGGCCACTTCTATAACCAGATTATCCTCTTCGTCACTGATAGACGGATTGGTAATCAAAAGGCCCGTGTAGATCAAAGGCAGTTCTCCTTCAGGAAACTCCACGTCTACAACGTTACCGATAACCTGTGTGATCCTCCCCGTATTGACTATTTGCTCTGCCATCCTCTCAACCTCCCGTATATCTTCTATTAGACTAATTTTGCCCTGTCTGTTTTAGCCTTAATTGAGGCCTAATCCTCTAACCCTTTAATGCCTCGGCGCCACCCACAATATCCATAAGTTCAGCCGTAATGGCCGCTTGGCGCGCCTTGTTGTAGGCTAAGGTGAGGCTTTCGATCATGTCCTTGCAATTTGTCGTGGCATTGTCCATTGCCTGCATGCGGGCGGCGTGTTCACTCGTAGAGGTCTCGAGCAAACCCTTAAAGATTTGAACATATATTTGCTTTGGCAGCATGACCTCCATGAGTTCTTCTTCAGAAGGTTCGCAAATATGTTCCGCTATGTAACCCGCCTGTTGAGATTCCTCTACCACCTCTTTCTTTTCGAGCCTTGTAATAGGCAGAAGTTGTTGGACACCGGCTGTCTGTTTCGCCATAGAAACAAACTCGGAAAAGACCAAATAGACTTCATCCACTGTAGGCTCAAGAAAATGATCTATAAGACTTCTCCCCACATTAATCGCCACATTGAAACCAAAACGACCGCCTACAACCCCTATGTACTCATCGGCTATGTTGTATTTCCTCCGACGAAAAAAGTCCCTTCCCTTTTTCCCAATGCAGATGAGTCGTACCTCAATGCCTGCATCCGCCTTTTCGTCAATCAACTTCTGGCATTTTGCGATCAGGTTCGAGTTGAAACTGCCGCATAATCCTCGATCAGACGTCATGAGGACGACGTCAATAGTCTTGACCTCGGCCCGTTGCACAAATAGCGGCGGCGCATGTTCTTCGTCCAGTTCTATACGTTCAGCCAGGCTACCCAGCACCTCGGCAAATTTATCTGCATAAGGTCTGAACGCATCCATTTTTCCCTGGGCGCCCTTAAGTTTTGAGGCCGCCACCATGTTCATGGCCTTGGTAATCTTTTGCGTCTTCTTGACCGCTCCGATCTTTAATTCAACTTCCTTGAGTGTCGGCATGTTTTACCCCTATAAGTGCCAAGTATCGTAGACGATCAACTATTTGATCGTGTCCTTGAATTCCTCGTCATAATCAGACAAGGCCTTTGCCATGGTCTTGTCCAGATCGTCGCTAATTTCCTGCTTTTCGGCAAGTTCGCTAAAGACCTGAGGATACTTGCTCTCAATGAACGGATACAGCCCGGCCTCATATTTTTCCAGGACATCTATGGGATACTTATCCAGGAAACCCTTTGTGCCTGCATACAGGATCATCACCTGTTTTTCCAGAGTAAGAGGCTGGTACTGGGGCTGCTTCAGTATCTCCACCAGCCGCGCCCCTCGTGTCAACTGCTGCTGCGTGGCCTTATCCAGGTCACTTCCGAATGCGGCAAAGGCCTCAAGCTCACGATACTGGGCAAGATCAAGGCGAAGCGAGCCGGCTACCTGCTTCATAGCCTTTACCTGAGCAGCGCCACCCACACGGGAAACCGAAAGTCCGACATTGATAGCCGGCCTCACACCCGAAAAGAACAGCCTGGGCTCAAGGTAAATCTGACCATCGGTAATGGAAATAACATTCGTTGGAATAAAAGCCGAAACATCACCTGCCTGTGTTTCGATAATCGGCAACCCTGTCAGTGAACCCGCACCCAGCTCGTCATTGAGTTTGGAGGAACGTTCCAGGAGTCGAGAGTGGTTAAAAAAGATGTCGCCAGGATAGGCTTCACGCCCCGGAGGACGCCTTAATAGAAGCGATATCTGACGATAGGCCACTGCCTGCTTGGAAAGGTCATCATAGACTATCAAAGCGTGCTGTTTATTGTCGCGGTAGTATTCACCCATAGCGGTCCCGGAAAAGGGCCCGATATACTGAAGGGTGGCTGGGTCACTGGCGCAAGCCGCAACAACTGTAGTATACTCCATGGCCCCACTTTTTTCCAGCACATCAACTACCTGAGCGACTGTCGATCTCTTCTGACCACAGGCCACATAAATGCACTTTACGTCCTGGCCCTTCTGGTTGATAATGGCATCAACACCAATAGCGCTCTTTCCGATCTGGCGGTCGCCAATGATTAGTTCTCGTTGCCCACGGCCCACAGGAGTCATGGCATCAATGGCCTTTAAGCCTGTGTACATAGGTTCGTTGACCGATTGCCGGGCAATAACGCCAGGGGCAACCATCTCGACACGCCGGGTCTCTTTGGTATCAATAGGTCCCTTGCCATCCAATGGGTTTCCTAGAGAGTCGACCACGCGACCCAGCATTGCATCCCCTACAGGCACCTCCGCAATTCTGCCTGTGCGCTTGCAGGTATCTCCCTCCTTGAGTTCGATGTCTTCTCCCATGATTGCCACACCCACGTTGTCTTCTTCCAGGTTGAGGACCAAACCCATAATTCCGTGGGGAAACTCGAGAAGCTCCATAGCCATGACCTTTTCTACGCCGTAGACCCTGGCAATGCCATCACCAACCGACAAGATGGTACCGGTTTCGCTTACATCTACCTTCTTGTCGTAATCCTTGATCTGACCCTTAATAATGTCACTGATCTCTTCGGCTCTAATTTGCATCAGATTCCCTCACCCCTTTGTAATGATTCTTCTAAACTTTTTAATTGCGTTTTAACGCTTCCATCCAAAACCAAATCTCCAATCTTGGTTATCATACCCCCAATTAAGGAAGGATCAACCCGTGATTCTATGGTCACTTCCTTGCCTGTCTGTTTTGTCAGTGCCGCTTTGATCTTCTCTACGCTTTCTTCGGGTAGTTTGACGGCAGACACAACATCGGCTCGAACAATATTGGCAAGCTCATCGGTCAACTTCTCGTAGAAAAAACGGATATCCCCAAGGTACTTAATTCTGCCCTTATCGAACAGCAAGAACAAAAAAGATGCCATAATCTTTGAGGGAGCAATCTTTTCTACAATCGCTTTCAAGACCTTCCTACGGTCCTCGCTGGCGTATAGCGGGTTTGAAATAGTCTGCTCTAACTCCTTGCTATCCGCCATGAGTTTTGCAAACCCTGCCAACTCTTCCTTGTACGCCTCAGCCTGACCATCTTCTCTGCCAATGGCCAACAAAGCCTTGGCATACCGTCGAGCAATCCTAGCGCTTATCACTGGGCTACCACCACCTTTTCCAAATATTCGCCAATAATGCGTTCCTGATCTTTATCATTTATATTCTTCTTGATCAGCTCTTCAGCCATAACAATAGCTTGCGCACCCATCTCCGCCCTAAGCTCTTTCTTGGCCTTTTCAAATTCATGCTCAATGTTCTTCTTGGCCTGCCCTTGGAGCTTCTCCGCTGAAGCCTTCGCTTCTTCTATTATCTTAGCTTTCAAGGCCTCACCATCTTTGACGTATTCAGCTACAATCTTCTCGACCTCTTTGTCTAGCTGATTCAGCTTCTGCTGGTACTCACTAAGTTCCTTTTCCGCCTTTTGTTTGCGTTTTTCAAGGTCGTCTAGTTGGTCCCTTATACCCTGTCGCCGCGATTCAAGGCCCTTAGCCACCGGTTTCCTCAAAAGAAAGGTCAACCCACCAGCAAGAACTACAAAGTTCATGATTCGCCAGATGAGGTCCTTGCCTTTGTCAAAACCGCTTTCTCCGTGTCCACCTCCTGAGGAAGCGAAAACTACTCCAACAGCAACAAAGATCGCCAATACCGCTAGAAGGCCGATAGCACAACGTAACTTTCTGTTCCCCACAAAAGCCCTCATGAGACAGCCCTCCCTAATATTTTTTCCGCAATAGCAGCCGAGAAACCCTTTATCTCTTCGCGCAACTTGCTCTTTGCCTGCTCCGTATCTTTAGCAATCTGTGCCCGTATAGCCTCTAGCTCTTTTTGCGCCTTCTCATTGATCTCACTAAAAAGACGTTTTTCTTCTTCCTCGCCAGCCTGTTTTAAGACCTCTTTTTCCTGATACCCCTTCATCTTCGCACTATTCATCTTTTCCTTAAAGGACTCTTGAGCTTCTTGCGCTTTCTGCTCAGAACCTGCGATTCCTTCTTCAAACCCCTGAACTTTTTTCTTTCTTTCGATGAGGATGTTTCTAATTGGTTTGTAGAGGACGGCATTGAGGATGAAAATCAGAACAATAAAGTTGGCAATCTGGAGAAACATAGTCCAATCAACACTTATCATGGCTCACTCTCACCTTCTTGATATTATAAAGTATTTAACACTAACCAAACGAATCAACTGAAATCTTGCTCACCTGAGAAGCTGACCGTCTATACACCACCATCCCAACGTTGTCAAAGGTTTTTTTTCTTTTTATTTTAAAATTAGTTCTGCCATTCAGCCAAATTGATCGTCTTACCTGCCGGTACATTGTCGGGCTTCATGGTACAGTTGCCGTGAAAAACCACCCCGGCGTCAATAACTACTACGGGAGCATTAAGATCACCATTAACTCGTGCCGGCGGATGCAATTCAATGCAATGCGTTGCTCGAATATTACCGCTTACCTCTCCATGAACAGTAGCAGTATGGACCAAAATGTCCGCTCGAACAACTGCCTTTTCTCCTACAATCATCAAACCATCTTTGCTTTCTATGGTACCAGTAAAATGCCCATCCAACCTAACTGTCCCCTCAAAAGCAAGTTTGCCTTCCAGGGTAGTTTCTGGCCCTAGAAATGTCTGTATCCCCTTTTTTGCCTTCTTCACACGAACCTCCATACCATAAGTTTTGACGGTCTCGTAAAAAGTCCAAGTTAGCGCTACGCTTCACTGCGTGTCTGCGTTGTGCTGCATTTCGCAATCATTCAACGTACGATAAGTACGCCTCATGATTACAAAATAGCGCCACTGAAGTGGCTTGAGGACAGTATGCACGCCTTGAATTTGA
>RCNB010001866.1_pt1 | contig 13108 bp, 12 predicted proteins | sample 2041321 | NCBI WGS metagenome assembly RCNB01 (sample SAMN09708232, study PRJNA481090) | Marine sediment metagenome, whole genome shotgun sequencing project. | reverse complement strand
ACCACATTGGCCGGATCAAAACCATCGATTGTTTTGTCTTTGACCATGTCAAAAAAGATGGCCGATCCCATACCATGTCCTCCCATCCAATGTTGGTATTTGCTGGTGGGTATGGCGCCGACTTTTCGTTTAGTTAGGTCCAAGCTTAGTATTTTTCCTGCGTAGCCGTTCATTCGGTATTCCTCCCGATTGCTCTTTTCAACTATTTGGGTAGCCGAGTTTCCTCCAATTCGGGCCCCGCAAATCCACTTTGTACCCATCGTCTCCTTTTTGCTGGGGGATTTCCTTTGTAAACTTGATAGCGCCTACGGGGCATACCTCCACACAGGCTTGTTTCCCATCAGGTCCTCCACCGGCTTCATCCCAGTGAAAAGGGGTATTGGCACACAGATCGCATTTTCGACTTTTGACCTCACCGTCATAATCTTTATCGGCTACAACAACAGGTCTGCTTGGTATATAAGGGCAAACATCATAGCATGTACCGCAGCCAATACATTTCTCTTTATCCACCATTCTCACATTGCCATACTTGGCATTTGCTTTTAATGCGCTAGTCGGACATTCCTTCACACAGGGGGGATCCACGCATTGACGGCATTGCTCGATAGTCAAATCATCTGGAAAGGACTCAAAGGAATTTTGCATTATCTGGATTCTAGACAGAGAGAGGCTCTCCACACCCTCATGAACTAAAGAACAGGCAAGCATACAACTGGCACAGCCCTGGCATTTTTTGATGTCAACCAGAAGATATCCTTCAGAGACAGAGATAGCCATAATCCCTTTGTTGACCCAATATATATTTGTCAACATTCCACCAGCCCCGATTCCGATGACCATATTTTTCGAGAGTTTCAGAAATCTTCTGCGGGATATTCCTGAATTTTCATTTTTGATTGTCTTTTCGTCTTTATCACCCATGGATGGAAACCTCCTTCAACTCTGAATTAAATCCTCATTAATAATACTTACAAGGCACTTTTTGCATAACTGAAATGTTTATTTTATGTCGCAGCAACTAAGATGTTTTCATCGAGATGCCGGTCGACTCTGTAAGCCTGCCATTCGGCCTAGAGTCCAGAGTATCGCAGCGGTCGCTTAATGTTAATAGCGTTCTCTAATATATACAAAACAAAAGGAAACTTCAATTTAACCAACTATTGACTACCTACCGAATTTAGCGCACCCGTAGCTCAACTAGACAGAGTGTCTGACAACAAATCAGAAAGTCGGGAGTTCGAATCTCTCCGGGCGCACTTCGATCTTACATTAGATCAGTAATTTCTATCCTTAACGTATAGTGACAAAGTAAAAAATTCATTTTGAAATAAATTTATCACAAGATAAACAACCGGTTCAATGATCACAAAAGCGGCAGAGATTTCCTGAATAATCCTTTGATTTCTCAAGTCAGCTCAAATAGAATGAGGTTTGATCTTAATCCGTCCCCATTTTGAACGGAGGCAAACATGAGTATTATCAGCAAATTATTCGGGAAATCTCCCTTTGAACCGCTTTATCAGCACATGTGCAAAGTCAAAAAATGTGTCGACCTCATCCAACCACTCATGCGTGCGTTTTTCGATGAAGAATTTGAAGAAGTCACCAAGATCACCAAGAAGATCTTCAAAGCTGAACATGAAGCTGACCTAATGAAAAAAGAGATCAGGATCAATTTACCTAAGGGGATATTTTTGCCCGTAGCCAGAGGGGATGTTCTCAGGTTCTTGAAAGAGCAGGACAATATAGCCGATGCGACGGAAGATCTGGCTGGGCTGCTAGCCATAAGAAGGATGAAAGTTCCAACCGAACTGAAGGAGGAGCTTCAAGTCCTGGTCGATGAGGTTCTTGAGGCATTTAATTTGACCATGAAGGTTTCGGGGGAGATAAAAATTCTGGCTGAAACATCTTTCGGAGGTGCAGAAGCACACAAAGTTATGGAAATGATCGAGAAGATAAAGGTCAAAGAGTGGGAGGCCGACAAAGCCCAAATGCGAGCCGCACAAAAGATGTTTTCGCTGGAAGACCAGCTGGACCCTGTTTCGGTCATGATGTGGATGCATATTTTTCGGGAATTGGGGAATTTGGCCAATCATGCTGAAAATACAGGAGATCAGCTTCGGATTATGCTGCATGAATAAATCAGTGCGGCGTGTTATTTAAATAATAGGAAATATATTTTGGATACCGGTCTAATCATTATTATTCTGGCCATTGCCATCGGTCTTTATAGTGCGATCAACATCGGCGCCAATGATGTCGCAAATTCCATGGCCACGTCGGTGGCATCGGGGGCGCTAACCGTAAAGCGGGCCGTAACGATCGCTGCAGTGTTCAATGTATTTGGAGCGGTTCTGGTCGGCTCCTATGTCGCCAACACCATCCGTAAAGGATTGGTGGATCCCATCCATTTCGTCGACTTCCCGAATGTTTTTATGTTTGGAATGTTGGCAGCCGTAGCCGGGTCTGCACTCTGGGTTAACATTGCGACTCTTCTTCACCTGCCGGTCTCAACCACTCATGCCATAATCGGTGGAGTGCTCGGATTTGGTTTGGTGAGTGTGGGGGCGAGCGCGATCAGTTGGACAGTCGTGGGATATGTCGTATTGAGTTGGATTATATCACCGGTGTTCGGCGGTGTCATTTCCTTTGTTATTTTTACTGTCATTAAAAAATATATCTTGAGCTCTTCTGAGCCGATAAAGAAAACACGGAAGCTCGGTCCTTATTTTGTGGGGGTCGTCTTTTTTGTCTTGACATTGGCGATAATCTATAAGGGTTTAAAAAACCTTCATCTTGATTTTCCTTTTCTGGAAGCGACTCTGATCTCTCTGCTGGTTGGTTTGGCAGGGTTTATTGTCGGCTCAGTACTGATACGACGGTATAAAGAAAAGGATACAGACCCTTATTTTCAGGTCGAACAGCTGGCCAGTCCGCTTCAGGTGTTGGCTGCCTCCTTTAAATCTTTTTCTCATGGGGCCAATGATGTGGCTAATGCCATAGGCCCTGTGGCCGCTATCGTAGTTGTGCTTCAAACCAGTCAGGTGACGCAGGGTGTTTCAATCCCGATCTGGCTTCTTTTGGCCGGGGGAATCGGGATAGCTATTGGCGCCTACTTTTGGGGAAGAGGTGTTATGGAGACCGTCGGGGAGAAGATCACCTCTATTACCCCCACCCGAGGATTTAGCGCTGAATTCGGGACAGCGGTCACCGTTTTGCTCTGTTCCAGACTCGGCATGCCGGTTTCCACTACCCATGTTGCTATCGGTAATATTATCGGGGTCGGATTGGCGCGAGGGATTTCCGCGATAAACCTGGCCGTTATCAAAAAGATATTGTATGCCTGGGTCCTTTCCGTCCCAGCGGCCGGGGTGTTTTCTGTGGGGCTTTATTTTCTGCTACGTCTTTTATTCGGTTGATTTTTCCAAATCACTCCTTTATATAACTTTGGTAATAAGTAAATAAAGTGGGGAGAATAAAGAGAAAATCAAAATGTATTTCCAGGCGATCTTACTAGATTGTTTCATACCTAAAAAATATTTAAGCAGGAATAAAAAAATTAATGTTGCCGGCGCAATATAAAGATCAAAGTCCTGTATTCCAAGATCAAAACCCCAGAAAAGCACAACCAAGAATTGAGATATCCCGAAAAGAAATAGAATAAAATCGGACATTGTTAAAGAAACTCTTTTTTTCCAATTGGATAAAAATAAAAGAAATATAAATGAACCTGAAATAAATAAAATCCATCCCCTTGAGATAAAGTAGCCAACCTCAATAAAATTTACAGCCTGAGGAAAGTTAATATTTGCTGGAATGAAAGAAATAAACTGCCGACCATCAAATCCACCAGCGGTTTTATTAAATACAAGACTAAAATCAAGTATTTTGAGTAACATGAAGAATAAAAAGAATATTATTCCAACAGGAAGCAAAATTGCTAGATACTGTTTAAGATAAATCAGGATTCTTTTGGTATCATTATATTTATAATATTTTAAAAGTGGCAACAAAAGAATAACAGGAAAGGAAAAAAAAGCTGAGCCATGAAATAAACCCGCAATAATAAGCAAAGCTGCTGAGATAATCAAATATTTTATATTCTTATTACTGCTTCCAATATATTTTTGAGCCGACAAAAAAGAAAATATTAGAAATGGAATAGAATAATATGCAAAGTCTGGAAACCCGAAAAGTAATGCATTAAAACTGAATGTTAAAAAAAGAATAAAAAACAACAGTTTTTTCTTATAAGAAAAAGTATTTAAAGAATTAATAAAACTAAATAAGGAAAAAATAAAAAGAACGCCCATAAATTTTCCCGTGTATATTAAAACAGTTTTTGCTTTAATATGAATTATTGAATTTGTGAAATGAAAGGAAAACTTGGCTAATAATAGACTCAAAGATTCTGCAAAAAATAGATTCGTCTTACGATTTATCAAATTAATAATCCATAATAAACCATCTCCGTTTGTATTTATTTTAAAGGGTAGTTTGTAAAATATTATTGGCAGACTGATTAAAACAGGGAAATAATAGGGTAATTTTTTTCCTCTGCGTTTTAAAGAGAATACGTAATATAAGAATATCATTAAAATTGCTAATACAACATTGAAGAAAATGGTCTTTCCAAAAAATCTCAATGGCTGGGATTGATTGAAATTAACCAAGAACTCATCAAAGTTCAAAGCAAAATATATAAAAATAATCAAGATGAGAATAATGAATTGATATACCAGCATTTTTGAGGGAAGGTTTTGTATAGTTTCCTGTTTGAAAATTAAAGAATAAAGAAAATAAATGGTCAACGAACATATATAAAAAATTATAAAGATAAAGGAGAACTGATAAAAGATATAAGGAATAGAAAAAAAAGGCTTTCTTAGTATAATAATATCTATTTTATTTATAAAACTATTGTTAGGAATCAATTTTATTGAGCTGATAATCAGATTATTCTTAATTTTCTTTTTGAAAAGGCGATTATTCACTTTTTCGGTTTTAATAATGCTTTTCTTATTTGTCACAAGCTCTATGTTTTTTACCTTTTGGTTTGTTTTAATATAGATTTGGCCTGGACGTAGATTCAAAATCCAAAATTTCGGTTTGTTCAGTTTAGGCCTCTTAAAATCAAGGATGAAATCATCTCCTTTTTTAATACATGGCTTATGTAAAACCTGAGCGTTATTAAAGTCCTTATAATAAAAAGCAGCAATATAAAATAAAGCCAAAACAACACTAAAGGAAAAAACAATCTTTATATGTGTTTTCATCTTTTTTCTTAATAATAAATATCAAACAAAGATTTTTAAACTCTATCTATCTGATTACCTAGCACATTTTTTCTTTTTAAATATAGAAATCCTGAAATAAGAATATCATATTGAAATCGACAAGTTCAACGGCAAGAAAAGGGATGATTCTCACAAAATAACATAGAGTGTCCGGGAGGGTCTGATATATCTAAAATCACTAGTTATAATGTCAGGAAACTCCACTCCTGGGAAATGGGGACACTGCTCATAAGGATTGCCCCTTTTTTTGCTACCAACAGGTTGTCACTGGGATTGATACCGATGCCGTTCTTTTCGTCATAGAGGCCCGGTTCTACGCTGAAGGTCATATTCTCTTCGATGATAGTATGGTCGCCCAGAGAAATAAACGGCGCTTGATGCCCCTCGAAATTCTGACCGGCGCCATGCGCTGGACGGTGATAAATATATTCCTGCATTCCTTGCTTGACTTGATGCTGATGAATTTTAAAGGCTATTTCTGAGCAAGTCACACCCGGTTTGGTTTCTTCTACCTGGATCTGGACACAATCGGCCACTACCTGCCACAATTTTTTTTGATGGGCTGACACGGGTGCGATCTGATAATTCCGATAGCCCTCTCCGCCGTAGCCGCCCAGCTTGATATCGGTATTCACATAGACCGGCTTCCCTTTTTCGACTTTGTTGTAAAAAAATTGATTGGGATGGGGATAGGCTGTAGCCACCCCGGCACGAACATAATGGGATGTCACCTCCATGCCCACCCCTTTGTTGGGTTTGCCATCATAATCGATATCCTGCATCATAAGCTGAATGCCGTATGCTTGAAGGGCCTGGCCGATCTCAAAATCGGTAGCATCCGTGCCTCGCTCCAAGATGTAGTCCCGGGCGAAAGCATGGACCTTATCGAAATACCGGTAAGCACGCTGTGTCAAAGCTATCTCTTCAGGTGTCTTGATGATGCGCATCGTTTGGAAGGTATCGGAGATGTCGACAAAAAGAGTGCCCGGCATGATTTTCTTTATTTTACTGAGATGTTCTGTGCTCAAACTTACATCCGTGCCGATAGTCTTTCCCTGAAATCCCCGCTTTTTCAGTCCAGCCAACAGCCACTCGAAAAGATCGACCTTTTTCCCGATGACTACCTGTCCTTTGTTGGGGAATCCCCCTTCAGCATGCGGATAACAAAAATAATACTCGAATTCAGTACACCACCATGAGGTGATCAGATCCCGGTCGATTCCAGGAGCATACCAGTAGACGGCGTCCTCCTCTAGAAGCGGGAAAAAGGCCCAGGTCGATCGCTCTCCGCTACCCCGGAAGCAGCCAGTGTAGTAGACCATATTGGTGTCGCTTCCCAGAAGAACAGCATCGATACCTTTGGCCGAGACAATGGTTTTAAGCCTTCGCAGAGTGTCCTGATACCAGCTCAAAGGTAGGCGGTCGTAACCCAATGGAGCGGGTTCGGGATGGTTGAGATTGTCCTTCAGCAGTTTTTCCGATCCCCCCTTGCTGATGGATGAGGTGCAGGCCAAGTGTTCAGCCGCCAAACCGGCCGATGCCAATCCCATCCCCATATTTTTGATAAAATGCCGACGTGTGATATTCATGCCACCTCCAATCGAGTGAATTCTATTTATTATACAAACATTGTTATAAATGCAAATCTCTTATATCTGAATTGGAGAGGAAAGAGTTTCATGATGAATTTATAAAATTTCTTTTTTTGAGTATGGATTGGCATGATTCCAATTTGGAATTATAATGAATCCATAAAAAACATTCCCCTTGAAGTCTATGAGAGGCTGAAGCGTCGCGCCAAAGCCAACTGTAGAAGCATTAATCAGGAAGCTATCGCCGTCATCGAACGAGCACAGGAATTTAAATCTCGTCCCAAAGCCGCAGTCCTGGGATAACAGCGAAATGCCGGTCATAGGTTAGAAGAACCGAGCCTGTTTCGAGGGCATGGGCTCCGATCCAGACATCATTGACCGGTATCGGATGTCCGCTCATTTTTAACGAGTCCTTGATAAGACCGAAAATCTCTGCCGTTTCTTTGGAGGCTTCAAGGAAAGAAACTGTCGATTTCATCAGGAATCTCTCCAGAATTTGTTTATTTTCTTTTTCTCTTTTGCCGGCCCTGAAACCTGAATACAATTCCCCCATTACAAACACCGACATATAGACAAATTCGGCCTGGCCCAGATAAGCCAGGACCTGTTCATCTCCCCTTAAATAACCAATATAAGCATTCGTGTCCAGAAGAATCTTTCTCATTTCCAGTCCTCAGGATGTATGTGTTCTAGGTCTTTGATGGCTTCGAAAAAGATTTTCTCGTCATCCTCTGTCCAGATGCTGAAAAGATCTAGAAATTCCTCTCGATTGTCTTGCTTGTTCTTTTCTATACCGAGTGCTTTTGCAAGTAGTCCTTTCACTACTTTATTGACGCTCGTGCCCTCTGATTTGGCTCGCTTTTTGATCAATTTTTCGGTTTCTTTATCTATCCCATGTATGGTAATGGATTTCATTCGGCCTCCTATGATTCACATAATGACTCATTATGATTCATATTATGAATCATTTTTCTTTTTCCTGCAACCCAAAAATCTACCCCATTCTGTGCCCAGTAACCCCGCAGTTTTGTGTATGATGGATCTAACAGGGGCCGATTTGCGTTTCCAGTTATCGAGGGTTCTCAGGCAGGATTCTTGTACGATGTCCTCGGTCAGTTCCCGATTTCCTCCTGTGCGCTTGGCTATGTCTCACAATCTGTTAATTGCCTGCTTTTGCCACAGGCATTCACAGTTGTCAATTATGCGGTGGACAGATAAACAATCATCAATGAATTTTTCATTTTTTCCTCTATGATTTAAGCAGGGAACAATTATAAATCATAGGTGTATTAAAAAAAATGCTATTTGTATGATTATTCCGTTATATTTAGCTTTAGTTTTATGCCTTGCTGTCGGCTGCCAGGACAACGATTCCTGTTCGAATATGGATATTAATTGTTCAAAAATGGACACTAAAAGCTGAAGGATCGTTGAAAAACCCCAAAAAATCATATTGGCCTATTTTTTGCAGCTTAAACAGGAAAATCACTCATGATTTGCAGGAGACGATAAAATTTCTGGAAGGGATGGGCAGTGGATCCTGAATGATTTTGAAGAAACATTGAAAATAAGAGACTAAAAGGAGGACAAACATGAGACTGGAGAAAATCAGTAACTTCATGATTGTGGCACTTTTCCTTTCATTTTGGACATTAGGTGTGTCACCGGCCCAGGCATCAAATCCACTGTTCAATCTAGAAATTGAGGCCGTCGAGACCTTGGTTCAGGTTGGAAAATATCGTCTCAACTTCCAGGTTATTGAAGGTGGAAACCTAACCATTCTCCTTGAAGCTGGAGGAGGAATGGACTTAAAAGAATGGAATAATCTTGCACCCAAAATTGCAAGTAAAACGGGAGCCACCATTGTTTCCTACGATCGCGCCGGATTTGGAAAGAGTGATCTGCCAGAAACTCCCCATGATATGAGTGAAGAGGTCGAATGGTTATGGCAAGGACTCCAGAAACTCGATCTGAATAAAAATCTCATCCTGGTCGGCCATTCGTTTGGGGGTTGGATGATCCGCTTGATTGCCAGTGAACATCCTGAGGCTGTACGCGGGATGGTATTTATCGATCCGTTTACAAACGAGTTTGTGGACCTGCTCGGTGTGGAGTATCTCGATAACCACCCTATGACAGGAAAACTCCCATTCGACACTTCTCAGCCGGATAAGCTCACAAAATTTCAACGTGCCCTGGTTCGTATGGTTGGAGGTGGCTTGGGCCCCAAAATGGAGATCATGCGTAAAACATCTATCCTTTCGGCTGTCCCGGTTGTGGTGATTACCAGTGGTAGATCATTCCTCCCAAAAACCGAGGAACAAGATGCATGGCGGTTGTCACACAAACAATTGACAGCATCGATCAAGGGTGCGATTCTGATTGTAGCGGAAGAAAGTGACCATATGATTCCGATGAGACAGCCGGATCTCATCATCGAGGCAGTGATGAAAGTCATACACAGGACGTCCTAATATATTTGAGGAGAGATAATTATGGAAAAGGGTAACTTTGCATCAGTGGCGTTAGTGCATTTCCTTTTTGGAATCTTCTGCGCATATTGGGCTCAAACTACGAACCGTAATCCTTGGGGATGGTTTTTTCTTGGATTCTTCTTTGCTCCAATTACTGGATTAGTTCTCCTGAGCGAAAACAGGAAAAAATCTTCCGATAATGAGGGAAGCGATAAAAAATCTTAAATGGGAAGATAAAATGGTCCTGAAAATAATTTGTAAAAAATCGCTCATTTTCAGCTTAAGCATCATTATGACGTTTGCCATCCCGAGTGAACAACCGTTCCCTCATCTCACTGGAAAGTATTGCGGACAAAAAGGATCGGGAAGGAAAGCGGAGCTGTTCGCGCCCGGGCTCATTTCCCTAGAAGGCAGGTACGAATTCGCTCTCAGTTTTTCTCCGGCAGGGAATGAACTGTTATTCACCGTCCAAGTCCCCGAGAAACCGGCTTGCGTCCATTACACAAGAATTGTAAACGGAGGATGGACGAAGCCGAAACCGGTAAGCCTGAGCAAGGGGGCAAAAAAAGAAGAGATGGAAGCGTTCTTTTCATGGGATGGCCGTTATATCTTCTTCGCTCCTTATGACGAAGGTTTAGATGTCAGAATCTGGAAAATTGATATTTATGAAGACGGTTGGCATCACTCCCAGCCTTTGAAGGGACAAATAGCAGACGAGGCGGCCTTTTTCCCCACCTGCTCAAAAAAAGGGACGCTGTATTATTCGAATATCAGCCAGAAAAAAATATACAAAGCTTTGCTTGAAAAAGGAGTTGTCAAAGAAGCCGGCGAGGCGGGATTGGAATTTGGAGGCCACGGCTTTATTGCTCCTGATGAGAGTTTTATACTGGTCGACTCCATTCAAGATGATGGCTATGGCAAACAAGACATATATGTTGCATTCCGAAACGAAGATGGAGGTTGGTCAAAGCCCGTAAACCTGGGAAACGAAGTAAATACAGAGTATTTCGAAACCTGCCCCACCTTATCGTCGGACGGAAAGTATCTCTTTTTCAGCCGATACAACGAGCCAGGGGAGATATCAAATATTTATTGGGTGGACAGCCGCGTTATCGAAGAGGCGCGCAGGGCTTTGTATACCCGGGAACCCTATAAATTTGCCAAATGATCTTTCCATGGTTGATGCTGCACATTGACTATATCTGACCTTCTGTGATATGAAAGCGCTTTGTTTCTACAAACCGAGTGATAAAACATGAAAAGCAAATTTTTAACCCTCTTTCTTGGACTCCTAGCCATTGGCTTCATTCTGTTCATACCCCCTTCCTGCCGAAGGGCTCCCCGGCCGTTGAATATCATTTTAATGATCTCGGACGGCTGCGGCTATAACTGTTTCGACTTGGCCAGCCTCTATCAGTACGGCCGGATCGGAGTACAGGTTTACGAATCCTTTCCTGTCCGCTTCGCAGTCAGCACACATTCTGCATCCAGCACACCTTATGATCCACAGAAGGCCTGGGCCTCCTTTGATTTTGTCCTTTCTTATCCCACCGATTCTGCGGCTGCTGCCACAGCCATGGCAACAGGATTTAAAACCAACGATAACACGGTCTGTCTCAGCCCTGATGGGACCAGGCTCACGAGCATAGTGGAGCTGGCTGAGGGGTTGGGCAAAAAAACAGGAACAGTTACTTCGGTGACTTTCTGCCACGCCACTCCGGCTTCCTTTCTTGCCCATTCAGACGACCGCTACAAGTATGGAGACATCGTACGACAAATCATCCGCGAGAGCCCAGCCGATGTGGTCATGGGAGGCGGCCATCCTTATTATGATATGTCCGGGTGGCCAATCGAAGAACCAAAATTCCGCTATGTGGGAGACCAGGAAACATGGGAGGCTCTTCTACGAGGCGAACTAGGTGCCGATGCCGACTCAGACGGCCGTCCCGATCCCTGGACAGTGATCCAGACCGCTGAAGCATTCCGGTCAATGATCGAGGGCCCAGCCCCTAGTCGAGTATTCGGTATAGCTCCTATTTACAGAACACTCCAACAGGAACGGGAAGGCGATGCACAAGCTGACCCATTCGAAGTCCCCTTTGTCCAGACCGTCCCTACTCTGATTGAAATGTCCCTGGCAGCACTCAATGTCCTTGACGATGATCCTGACGGTTTTTTTCTGATGATCGAAGGAGGGGCTGTGGATTGGGCGTGTGAGGAAAACCAGACAGGCCGTATGATTGAAGAACAGGTTTTCTTTAACCAGACAGTGGAGGCAGTGGTGGAGTGGATTGAGACCAACAGCCGATGGGAAGATACCCTGCTTATTGTCACGAGCGACCATGAAGCAGGCTACATCACTGGTCCTGGATCGGGATTGGAATTGCCGGATGACGACTTGTCCAAAACCTGGAAATCCCTGGTGAACAAAGGGAAGGGGAAGGTGCCGGAAATGGAGTGGCACCATGATGAACACACCAACTCACTTGTCCCCTTGTATGCCAAAGGTTACGGCAGCGAACGGTTTGCCGCTCTGGCCGATGAAACAGATCCCGTACACGGATTCTACCTTGACAATACCGAGATCGGCCTTCTCATGATCGAACTATTAAAGGAACGAGTTTTCCGGTAAATCTTAATGACAATTTAGAAAGGTTGACTCTGGTGTGTTTTTATCTTCTGCCGATACAATTCTCTCGAGGGCACAGGTCGCAGGCTACTCTGGTCTTATCTATCCTATCTTCAGGACCAAAACCATAGACTCCTGAAATAGATTTGAAAGGGAGCATGAGATAACTATCATTTAATTCCACCCCGATCTTTTGGCCGTCCAACATTTTGAATATTTTCTTTTGTTCTTCGATTGTCCACTTGTACTGGCCTGGCGAATAAGCACAGGTCGCGCCCCAGTTTTGTTGTTCGATGCCTTCCCTCTTGATCTTATCACCCACGAAATCGCCCAGAGTGTCCAGCAAGCTGGTCGTGATAGCATCCATAACGATGGTGGCCAGCGTATCCCCGGATCGGCTTTCCTCGTTTATAATCCGGTCTACCCTGCTGCCCAAGGTGAAAATGTAGGGGATAGCGGTTTTTGATCCTGTCAAAATTCTAGAAATATGGGGGCCGTTAAATATATTTCCTGATTTAAAATATACCCGGTCTCCATCCACTTTGTCTATTTCGAAACGGTCATAAATCGCTTTGGGGGCAATGTTCTCAACACACATGGATGTTTTTTCTTTTAGCAGCCTTTCCAGGGGAGCATTGATCTCGGACCCCATGACCTTTTCCAGGAAATCTCTTCCGATATCCAGGGGGATATCCAGGTCTATATTATCCAGAATTTTCATGACTAAGGTCTTCTACCCTCCTGAACTTCCCATCCGAAATCGATATACTCCCATTCGAACTCATCTTCTTTGATCCTGATCAAAACAAAACCTTCTTCTAAGCCATAGTATGGTCCTTCCCACCAATTGGCCGAAACCGCACCTCCAGTGATAAATGTGATTCCACCCACATAGATTTCTTCTAAGGAATGCAGATGCCCTTGCAGGACGAGTTTCAGGTTGTACTCTTGAAAAAGCTCGAGGACCTCCTTCGAGTTCACGATGACCAAGCCTTCAGAATTTGCTTCGGTAGATCCTACCCTAATCTGCCTTATAACAGAGATGAATGGAATGTGTGTGGCCAAGACAATCGGGGTGTCTTTTTCGATATTTTTCAGGTCATCAGCGATCCA
>RCNB010001864.1_pt1 | contig 13112 bp, 12 predicted proteins | sample 2041321 | NCBI WGS metagenome assembly RCNB01 (sample SAMN09708232, study PRJNA481090) | Marine sediment metagenome, whole genome shotgun sequencing project. | reverse complement strand
ATAAATTCTGGATTTTTTTTAAGATCTAAAACGATTCCGCTCTTTTTTGAATACACTAAACCGAAACGTATAGAGCATTTAATAGAACACGGTAATTCTCCAAAAACTCTTTTATCATCTAAATTGGAGGGGGTTGGATTCGCCTCAAAGTACCCAGTATTTGAATAAATTTTTTGAACTACCAAATCAATTTGGCTAGTTAAATCTGTGGCTTTTTTGTAGTCTAATAGCCATTCTTTATTTTCCGGCTTTAAGGAACATTGACCTGTGCCAGGATGCTGGCTAAAGCAACAGCCGAAGAAAAAAAGTAATAAAACCGTAGATAGTTTTTGCATTGTTATAGGATTAAATTCTCCCATAGCATCCCCAGAAATGATTCTCTGAAGGGTAATTAAGTAGATTGAAAATTGATTCTTAGTAGATTGGGTTCATAAATATAAATAAAATGAGGTAGGAATAATCCTATTTCTGGAAAATTATATAAAACCAATAGAAAAATTAAAGTAACTTATACCAGCTATTGCATTATTGAGGAGTGTCTTTCAGCTTTTCTAGACGATCGATTAACTCAGGAAAACCTTGTATTATACTTATATTTGATGGGATTTTATTTAGATCCGCAATTTCAGATTTTTTACCTAATAGCCACAAGTTTGACTTTTTACCATTGCTAATTGTATCCTGAAAAATATCTATATATTCATATATATCTTTCCCTTCAGGTCGCATTGTTAAATAAGATACATAGACAATGTCACTGCTTGTTTCTAAAAGATCTTTTAGACTGTCTAGTGGAGTGTTAACACCTAAGTATATTGTTCTATAGCCAGCGTTTAGAATTTCATAATTGGTGTATAATATGCCAAGTTCATGAACCTCTTTATAAGGGAGAAACAAAACAAAAAGAGGTTTTTCGTGATCTTTAACCTTTTGGACCTCCTTTTCAATGTTAAGCAAGATTTTTCTTTTCAGTAATTCGGATATAAAACTTTCATGACTTGGGCGTATTGTACTTGTTTGCCAAAGTGACCCTATTTCCATAAGAAATGGCATGAAAACATTCAAGAAAATTTCTCGGAATGACTTATGCGCTTCTAAATCTGAATACGTTTTGATAAAGAGTTGTTCGTCTAATTCGAACATGGAAGTCTTGAAAGTATTGATTGCAAATTCCTCTTTGTTGTCTGCGGCACGTTCTTCAACTAACCCGTGAATAGCATCTTCGCTGAGCGAAGCGATCTTAGAAATTTTTAAGCCATCGTTATACAAGAAAGTAACGTTGAGTAATTTTTTAAGGCTTTCAATATTATAAGTTCTAATATTAGTATTAGTTCTCTGAGGCTTTAAGAGGTTGTAACGCTTCTCCCATATCCTAATGGTATGAGCTTTAACTCCACTTAAATGTTCCAAATCTTTAATACTGAATTGCGATTTGACATTCATAAGGTATTCAAAAATATTTAGAGAGAAAAGGTACTAAAAGAACTTAAGAAAGGTTCGAAATAATTTATAAAAATTAAAATATTTTAAGTGATTCAAGCAGAATAATTGTGATTCTAATATATAATTTGTACCCGGAATGGGACTTGAACCCACACGCCCTAAAGGACACATGGCCCTCAACCATGCCTGTCTACCAATTCCAGCACCCGGGTAAATAAATTCAATTTTGATCTCTCAAAATTAATTTTTGGGTGAAAAAAAAGTTAAACACAGTGGTTTAACTTTTTGTGACCTGACTGGGGCTCGAACCCAGGACCACCTCCTTAAAAGGGAGGTGCTCTACCAACTGAGCTATCAGGTCTTTCTTGAATGCGGGTGCAAATATACTATGATTATATTATACTTTCAAAGGTATTTTAAATTAAATTTGAAGAATATTATCAAACCCCTTGAAAGTGAGAGGGAACGAATATGTTTTATATGAAATTAGTCTTAATTGGATACATGGGGAGTGGAAAATCTACTGTTGGAATGAAGTTGGCAACAGCATTAGGATACGAGTTTATCGATCTGGACAATCGTATTGAATTTTTGGAAGGCAAATCTATTTCGGAAATATTTAAGGAGAAAGGTGAGATATATTTCAGAAAACTGGAAAATCAGATTTTGAAAGACCTAGTGTCTTCTGAAAATAACGTGCTAATCTCAACTGGAGGTGGTACACCTTGCTACGGTGATACTATGGAGTTTCTATCAAGCCAAGAAGCAACTGTTACTATTTATCTAAAAACCAGTTTAGCAGTTTTGGCAGATCGCTTATTTACGGAAAGAGTAAATCGCCCGTTAATTGCGCACATTGACGATAAAATTACTTTAATAGATTTTATAAGAAAACACCTTTTTGAAAGATCCTTTTATTATAATCAGGCGAAATTGAATATTGATACCGAAAATGCTTCAGTTGGAAAAATAGTTGAAAAAATTGTTTCGAACTTATTCTAAGATTACCCTGTTATTGTTTTTCTCAAAAATTACGGCAACATTTTCATTAAGAGATGTAGACAGAGAAATTCCTTTAAAATCGGCCTTTATTGGATATTTTTTATGATTTCGGTCTACTAAAACTGCAGTCTTAAATTGCCTCAATGGAACATCTAAGAAGTGTTTGACACCGTAAATAAGAGTTGTTCCTGAATGCAGGACATCATCCACAAGTAAAAGCGATTTATTCTTATATTCATCTGGAGACAAAGAGGTTTGAATCGGATTTGTAGGTTTCTTCTTATCAATATACACTTCGCAGAGCTGTACTTTTATTGGTGAAATCCTTTCTACAATTGATTTTAGTTTTTTTGCAAGTAGTACCCCATTCTCCTTAATCCCAGCGATAATGATAACGTCCTCATTTACGTTCGATTCGTAAATTTGATATGCTATACGCATTAGTTTATGGGCAATTTGCTTCTCATCGAGAATTACAGTACAATTTTGAGCCATCTAAGTGTAATTTATTATTCAAATATACTAAATGCTAGTAGTTTTATTCTTCTTCAGTTTGAGTAAAATCTTCTAGATCCCGACGATCCTTTTTTGATGGTCGACCAACTCCTTTTTTACGATAATAGTCTTTCGAGTATTTAAGTAAATCATTTTGTTCGAAAGCTTCTTTTGGAGTAGTATCTTTTCGATATATATCAACTAACTTGGCGCCAAGACGGCTTTCAGGCAAGTCCAAAACAAGTAAAGAATAGTTGATCTGGTTCTTCCGAACTCTTACGGTATCACCATGATAAACTTCTCGAGATGCTTTTACAACATTGTCATTTACTCGCACAGCACCTTTTTTACATGCCTGCGTAGATATACTGCGTGTTTTATAATATCGTATGCACCATAAATATTTATCAACTCTCATCCAAAATACCTTAAATCTACGTTAATCTCTTCGGCAAAAATACTAGAAAATTGTATCTTGCGCCCTCAAAAAGTTAGGAATGAAGAAAGCATGTTATTTATTTACTGTTATGGGATTAATTTTCCTTACAGTTTTGTCTTGTAAAAAGAACGAGACAGTCGAAGCAATACCTCCAAGAGATCGAGGGGAAGAAGCTATTGCTTCAACCGCAGAAATCGAGACTTACTTGTCTACGCACTTCTATAATTATGAAGAATTTGACAATCCACCGGCGGATTTTAATTTCCGTGTTAAATTCGATACGATTGCTGGGGATAATTCATCAAAAACACCTCTTATCGATCAAGTTTCTTCTAAGATGGTACCAGACCGAGTTGACGAAACAGTAACGTATGAATTGTACTATTTAGTGGCCATCCAAGGTGAGGGAGAATCACCAAATTTTCCTGATGTGACGACTAATACATATGAAGGGACTTATTTAAGTAACGAAAGTGGTTTTAATAACTCTGAAGTTTTTGATAGTTCTGTTGTTCCTGTAAGATTTAAGTTAACGGGAATTGTTCCTGGCTTAACGGATGTGCTCGTAGAAATGAACGCATCAACTGGGTATATTTCAAATACAGATGGAACAGTTACATTTCAGAATTATGGAGTTGGAGCTGCTTTTATTCCAAGCGGACTAGCTTATTATTCTGAGGGGCGCCCAGGGATACCTGTATATGCGCAGTTGATTTTTTCTTTTCAGCTGTATGAGACAGAACTGGGTGATGAAGAAGGGGATACAGTTCCTTCAATTTATGAAGATCTGAATGGTGATGGGAGTGTCTTTGATGATGACACTGATTTAGATGGAGTGCCAAACTTTGCCGATGTAGACGATGACGGGGATGGAAGATTGACTAAGAACGAGGTTGAAGAAAATATTTATACTGTTAATCCAGGAGATAATGATCCAGTTCTTGCTGGAAATGAGGTAGAAAGAAAAAGAGAGCTAGATCCTGATACAATGATTACTACGATTACTACAACTACATTTACGGATAGCGATGGTAACGGGACACCAGATTACCTTGATACTGAAAATTAGTTAGAATCCGTTGTTATAAAGCATTAAAAAAGCCTCGCTTCGCGAGGCTTTTTTCAATCTTGCCTATTTCGTTGAATGGCAAGCCGGAACAAAAAAAGACTATTTACGTGCGATGACTTTTAAAGCCGCTTTTTCAATCGCATCGGCATTAAGACCATATTTTTCCATTAGTTGAGCTGGTGTTCCAGATTCGCCAAAGGTGTCATTAGTGGCTACAAATTCTTGTGGAGTCGGAGTGTTTTCCGCCAAGACGCGAGCTACACTCTCACCAAGTCCACCTAAATAATTATGCTCTTCTGCAGTCACTATGCATTGCGTCTTAGAAACGCTATTTAGAATCGCTTCTTTGTCCAATGGTTTTATAGTGTGTATATTAATTACTTCTGCAGAAATGCCATTTTCCATCAATACTTCTGCAGCTAGCAATGCCTCCCATACTAAATGACCTGTTGCAACAATTGTAACATCTTTCCCTTCTTGAAGTAATACAGCTTTTCCTATTTCAAAGTTTTGGTTTTCAGCTGTGAAATTCGCTACTTTTGGTCTTCCGAAACGCAAATAAACAGGGCCATGATGTTTTGCAATGGCAATGGTCGCTGCTTTGGTTTGATTGTAGTCACAAGTATTTATAACTGTCATTCCTGGGAGCATTTTCATTAAGCCTATATCTTCCAGTATTTGATGTGTAGCTCCATCTTCCCCAAGAGTGATACCTGCATGAGATGCGCAGATTTTCACATTTTTATCACTGTATGCTACGCTTTGTCGAATCTGGTCATAAACTCTTCCAGTTGAAAAATTCGCAAAAGTACCTGTAAAAGGAATTTTCCCTCCAATAGTCATTCCCGCTGCCATTCCAATCATATTTGCTTCAGCGATTCCTGCTTGGAAGAATCGTTCAGGATGATTTTCTTTAAATTCATCCATTTTCAAAGAACCGGTAAGGTCTGCACAAAGTGCAACAACGTTTTCATTGGTCTTTCCTAGTTCAGTTAGACCGGCACCGAAACCCGATCTCGTATCTTTACTTCCTGTATTTGTATGTTTCTTCATTATGGATTTTTCCGTTTTAATAGTCTCCAAGAGTTTCTGGGTTTTGAGTTAAGGCAATTTCTAATTGTTCATCGCTAGGTGCTTTTCCGTGCCAGGCGTGTGTGTGCATCATAAAGTCCACACCATTCCCCATTACTGTATGTAGTAAAACACAAATAGGCTTGCCATTTCCTGTTGTTGTTTTTGCTTTTTTCATTCCATCGATTATGGCACTTAAATCGTTACCATTTTCTATCTCCAATACTTCCCATCCAAAAGCTTCGAATTTAGCCTTTACATTACCCATTGGTAAAACATTATCTGTAGAACCATCAATCTGTTGCCCATTTAAATCAACTGAGACAATAAGGTTATCGACTTTGTTACCGGCTGCATACATGATTGCTTCCCAGTTCTGGCCTTCTTGAAGCTCTCCATCACCACAAAGTACATAGACCAAATGTTCATCATTGTTCAGTTTTTTCGCTAAGGCCGCACCAATAGCTACGGATATTCCTTGACCTAATGATCCCGATGCTATTCGAACACCTGGTAAACCATCGTGAGTTGTTGGGTGTCCCTGAAGTCTTGAATTCAGTAGACGGAATGTATTTAGTTCTTCTACGGGAAAATATCCCGTACGAGCCAGAACACTATAAAAAACTGGAGAAATATGACCGTTTGATAAGAAAAAAATGTCCTCATCTTTGCCGTCCATATTGAATTCTTCTTTACGATCCATTATTTCCTGAAAAAGTGCTACTAAAAATTCAGTACAGCCCAATGATCCTCCCGGATGTCCAGAATTTACTTTGTGTACCTGTCGCAGAATATCCCTGCGTACTTGTGTTACTAATGCTTCTAATTGCTGTAATTCTGACATATTTTGGTTTAAATTTTGCTGAGTCAAAAGTAAGGTATTCAATAGGTGTTGCAAAGTGGATTTATAAGCAGTTATTAACGATTTTAAGGATTTAGTTAACATGTTTTTTAAAGGTTTATGATTCGTGTTTCAGAAACATTAATGAGACAACTATGACAAACACTTTTCATTATTTCATCATTAAGTTTTACAATAGATGGTATCTTTGTTTTTTCAGAAAAAAAAGAAAATGCAGTTTAAATTAGAAGCCACTGATATCAACGGAGGAGGGCGTGCCGGGACAATAACTTTGGACCATGGCATCATAGAAACACCAATATTTATGCCTGTTGGTACGGTTGGAACGGTTAAAGGGGTACATCAAAAGGAATTAAGAGAAGAAATCAACCCCGATGTTATTTTAGGAAACACCTATCATTTATATCTGAGACCTAAAACGGAGATTATAGAAAAAGCAGGGGGATTGCATAAGTTTATGAATTGGGATCGGAATATTTTAACAGATAGTGGTGGCTATCAAGTGTATTCTTTATCGGCTAATCGTAAAATAAAAGAGGAAGGTGTGAAGTTTAAATCTCACATTGACGGTAGTTACCATGTATTTACTCCAGAAAATGTCATGGAGATACAGCGCTCTATTGGAGCTGATATCATAATGGCTTTTGACGAATGTACTCCATATCCATGCGACTATAATTATGCAAGAAGATCGATGCATATGACACATCGCTGGTTAGACCGATGTATTAGTCATCTGGATAAAACTCCTTTGAAATACGATTACAATCAGACCTTTTTCCCTATTGTTCAAGGAAGTACTTATAAAGATCTTAGAAAAATATCTGCTGAATATATAGCATCAGTAGGAGCAGAAGGGAATGCTATTGGAGGTCTTTCGGTAGGAGAACCTGCTGAAGAAATGTACGCAATGACAGATGTTGTCACTGCAATACTTCCGAAGGATAAACCTCGTTATTTAATGGGGGTAGGTACGCCTATTAACATTCTTGAAAATATCGCTTTGGGAATTGACATGTTCGATTGTGTAATGCCAACTCGTAATGGTCGAAACGGAATGTTGTTTACAGCCCACGGAACAATAAATATTAAGAACAAAAAATGGGAAGCGGATTTTTCGGCAATTGATGAAATGGCGATTACTTGGGTAGATACCGAATATTCAAAGGCTTATTTACGCCATTTATTTACTGTAAATGAAATGCTAGGACGACAGATAGCAACTATTCATAACTTAGGGTTTTATTTGTGGTTGGTTCGTGAAGCGAGAAAACATATCTTAGCAGGTGACTTTTCCTCTTGGAAAAATACGATGGTAAAACAAATGGATAAACGTTTATAGGCGGATGCTAAGTATTCTAGACAAATACATATTGAAGCAATATTTAGGGACCTTTTCTCTATTATTATTACTCTTCATTCCAATCGGAATTACTGTTCATCTTGCAGAAAAAATTGATAAGATATTAGAGAACGAGGTTCCTCTTGTTGAGGTACTCCTTTATTTCTTGGATTTTACAATATACTTTGCCAATCTACTATTTCCATTGTTTTTATTTCTCTCGGTTATTTGGTTCACTTCAAAACTTGCTAATAATACAGAAGTTATCGCTTTTTTAAGTAGTGGCGTTTCATATTATCGTTTTTTAAGACCATACCTAATTGGAGCTACCATAGTGTGTGCTTTTGGATTTGTTTTAGGGATGTATCTGGCTCCTAAGGCAAGCAAAGGTTTCAATCAATTTTATTATGATTATATTAGGAAAGGAGCTAAAGATAGAGATCAAACCAACGTTTATAGGCAGATTAATGACAACGATTATATTTATGTTAGTTATTTTAATATAACGGATAAATCGGGGAGTAATTTTACTTTAGAGCATTTCGAAGGGAATAAAATGATCTATAAACTCGCTGCCAAAAGAATCAAGTATAATGAAGAGGACAGTACTTATACTTTGATTAATTATACAAAGCGAATCGTGGGCGAAAACGATGATATTATTCAAAATGAGACCAAATTAGATACGGTATTTAGTTTTGAGTTAGAAGATTTAACTCCTGTAGAATACATTGCTGAGACTTTAAATTTACCTGAGCTAAACAAATTTATCAAACGAGAGAAAGCACGTGGTTCTTCCTATATTAATAGATATGAAGTTGTTCGTCACAAACGATGGAGTTTGCCTATATCAGTTTACATCCTAACCATTATTGCCGTCGCCGTATCATCGGTCAAAAGAAGAGGTGGAATGGGGGTGAATTTAGCTCTGGGTATTGCTATAGGTATGATATTCATCTTTTTTGATAAGATATTTGGCACTATGGCAGAACAAAGCAATTTCTCACCTATAATTGCAACATGGTTTCCAAATATGGTTTTTACCGTACTCGCAATTTATCTCTTACGAAATGCCAAACGCTAAGCTATATAATTATCTTCATTTACATTTCATAGTCTTTATTTGGGGTTTTACCGCTGTCTTGGGAGCTTTGATTTCAATAGATGCTATTCCGCTAGTTTGGTATAGAATGCTATTGGCTTCTGGATTTATGTTTTTATACATAAAGTTAAGAAAGCAAGATTTGCAGTTTCCACCTAAGGTTTTAGGAGGGTTTTTAATAGCAGGAGTGATTATTGCATTACATTGGTTGGCATTTTTTGGCGCAATAAAAATTTCAAATGTTTCAGTAACACTGGCTACTATGTCGACCGGCGCTTTATTTGCATCTTTACTTGAGCCTATTTTTTATAAAAGAAAAGTTGTTTGGTATGAAGTTCTTTTCGGGTTAATCGTCGTCTTGGGACTATATATTATATTTAAAGTTGAGACTGAGTATCTATGGGGAATTATTCTGGCCCTGTGTTCTTCATTTCTTGGGGCTTTATTCTCAGTAATTAATGGCAGGTTCGCAGCAAAATACAAGGCATCTGTTATTTCCTTCTATGAAATTTTCTTTGGTTCGCTTTGTATAACAATTTATTTGGCGCTAAGTGGCAGTTTCAACGCGACATTTTTTCAACTTACATTAAACGATTGGACGCTTCTTTTAATATTAGCATCGGTTTGTACAGCTTATGCCTTTATAGCATCAATACACGTTATGAAGTGGATTAGTCCGTACACGGTTATGCTTACAATAAATATGGAGCCCGTCTATGGTATTTTATTAGCCCTACTCATCTTGGGAGATACTGAAAATATGAGTCAAGGGTTTTACTATGGTGCAGGAATTATACTAGCTACCGTAATAGTAAATGGAATTATTAAAATTTCAGTTAAAAGAAAAAAAAGCGGATTACCTTTTACCTGAAAACAATATTTTATATTTGTAGACTATACCAAATCCTCAACGGGAAGTTATTATGGAATATCTTGATTTTGAATTACCAATTAAAGAGCTACAAGAGCAATTTGAAAAAGCCTATCAAATAGGTGAAGACAGCGACGTTGACGTCTCCAATACTTGTAAGCAGATTGAAAAAAAGTTGAATGAAACCAAAAAGGAAATATATAAAAATTTGACTCCTTGGCAACGTGTTCAACTTTCCAGACACCCTAATCGTCCCTATACTATGGATTATATTACAGCCATATGTGGGGATTCTTTTTTGGAATTACACGGAGACCGCAATTTCAAAGATGACAAGGCGATGATCGGTGGTCTTGGTAAAATAGCAGATCAGAGCTATATGTTTATTGGACAGCAAAAAGGTTATAATACAAAAACGCGTCAGTATCGTAACTTTGGGATGGCTAATCCTGAAGGTTACCGTAAAGCATTACGTTTAATGAAATCTGCCGAGAAGTTTAATGTACCAGTTGTATGTCTTATTGATACTCCTGGTGCCTATCCCGGACTTGAAGCAGAGGAACGCGGACAAGGGGAAGCGATCGCTCGAAATATTTTTGAAATGACCCGCCTTAAAGTTCCAATTATAGTTGTTATAATCGGTGAAGGAGCTAGTGGAGGAGCCTTGGGAATTGGAGTTGGAGATTCCATATTAATGTTAGAAAACACCTGGTATTCGGTAATTTCACCTGAAAGTTGTTCGTCGATATTATGGAGAAGTTGGGAGTTTAAGGAACAGGCAGCAGCCGCCTTAAAGCTTACGCCAATGGATATGAAAAAACAAAAACTAATTGATTTGATCGTTAAAGAACCTTTGGGTGGAGCACATACCGATAGGGTTAAAACATTTGAAGCTGTTTCGAACTCCATTGAAAAAGCTTATAAAGAATTAAGTGAGTTATCACCAAAGGATCTTGTTGCAAAACGAATGAAAAAATACGACGACATGGGTGTGTTCAATTCCTAGTCGTAAGAATAACAACACTTTTTAAAATCTGGAGCTTTTGCTTTGGATTTTTTTGTACCTTATTAACAATAAAATAAAGTTGTCAACAGTTAATTTGTTAATGAGCAGTTAATATCCATTTCTGATTTTGAACGCTTTCTCTTAACTATTTCTTTACATTCGTCACCATGGAAAAAGTACAGCCGCAAACTTCATATCCTACTCGTTCTGGACAAGTGATTTCACTTGAAAAAGGAAAAATACCCCCACAAGCTATTGATTTAGAAGAGGTTGTGCTGGGAGCTATGATGATTGATAGAAAAGGAGTAGATGAGGTGATTGATATTTTAAGCGCTGAGGTTTTCTATAAAGATTCTCATCAACACATTTTTGAAGCTATCCATCTTTTATTTGAAAATAGTGAACCAGTTGACTTATTAACGGTTTCGTCCCAGTTAAAAAAGAATAGAAAACTAGATGCAGCTGGAGGTGAATTTTACCTCATTCAATTAACTCAAAAAGTGTCGTCATCGGCTCATATAGAGTTTCATGCACGTATTATTCTGCAGAAATATATTCAACGTAGTTTGATAAAAATATCGAACGAAATTATTGAAGATTCTTATGATGAAACAACAGATGTTTTTGATTTATTAGACAGCGCTGAGTCTAAACTTTACGATATTACACAAGGAAATATTAAACGCTCTTCGGAAACTGCACAGCATCTTGTGATTCAGGCAAAAAAGAGAATTGAGGAGATCGCCAATAAGGAAGGACTTTCCGGAATTCCCTCAGGATTTACAAAATTGGACAAGCTTACTTCAGGTTGGCAGCCTAGTGATTTAGTGATTATTGCGGCAAGACCTGGTATGGGTAAAACAGCTTTGACACTTTCTATGGCTAGAAATATTGCTGTTGAGCACAATATTCCAGTTGCATTTTTCTCGTTGGAAATGGCTTCGGTACAATTAATAACACGTCTGATTTCTTCGGAAACGGGCCTGAGCTCAGAGAAATTGCGTACTGGTAATTTAGAAAAGCATGAATGGGAGCAACTTAATGTGAAAGTGAAAGGTCTTGAAAAAGCACCACTTTTTATTGATGACACACCTTCTCTGTCAATATTTGATCTACGGGCAAAGGCGAGAAGATTAGCTTCGCAGCACGGTATTAAATTAATTATGGTCGATTACCTTCAGCTAATGACAGCAGGAGGTAGTATGAAAGGAGGGAATCGTGAACAAGAGATTTCTACAATTTCGAGAAACTTAAAAGCATTAGCGAAAGAATTGAATATTCCGGTGATCGCCCTTTCACAGTTATCTCGTGCCGTTGAAACGCGTGGAGGTAGTAAAAGACCCTTGTTATCAGATTTACGGGAATCTGGAGCCATTGAGCAGGATGCAGATATTGTGTCTTTTATTTATCGCCCCGAGTACTATAAAATTGATGAATGGGATGATGACGATAGAACCCCGACGGCTGGGCAGGCAGAATTTATTGTTGCCAAGCATCGAAATGGAGGCTTAGATGAAATTAAACTAAAGTTTATTGGTCATTTAGGTAAGTTTGAAAACTTAGATTCCTTTGATTATCCAGCCGAATTCCATTCTCGTATGAATGCAGCGGCAAATGATGACACCTTTAAGACGGAAAACCTTCCATCACCAAACGAAGCATTTGGTAGTTCTATGAACGACGATTTGACTCCGGATGATGACAATGAAGTTCCTTTTTAAGTCAATTTTCTTCTTTCTGAAAGTATTACGACCTAACCCGAATATTTTTATTTCACAGCTCTAAATGTGTTTGAAATTAAAGGAATCGTTTTAAATTTTTCTTAATTCTGAAATGAGATTCAATATGACTCATTTTTTGTCGTTATCTTAGCATCATGACGAAATTCTTTACAGTTTTTGTATTACTTCTTTTTTCAATGAATGCCGCAGCTTCCTATATTTTAATACCTATGGATGCCGAAGGCCAAAAAGAACACTTAAAAGCATACGGACTTACCTACTGGACACTTGAAAAAAAGGTTAAAGTGAAATGGCTACTTAATTACAGAGGCGGTTCCTTTTTATTACCTGATTCCGAAGAAATTAAAAAAGAATGTCAGATAAGAGGTATTTCTTTTGAAGTTTTGTCTAATGGGAAAACAGAGGAAATTCTTTTAGAAATAAGCAGCCCGTCTCAAAATATGGAAGCGGTGGTGCTAGAAAAAGCTCCTCGAATAGCAGTGTATTCACCTAAAGGAAATCTTCCTTGGGATGATGCTGTTACCATGGTATTAACGTATGCTGAAATACCGTATACCGTCATTTATGATGAAGAAGTACTCGGAGATCAACTAATATTATATGATTGGTTGCATTTGCACCATGAAGATTTTACTGGGCAATACGGAAAATTTTATCGAGCTTATCGT
>RCNB010001863.1_pt1 | contig 13120 bp, 10 predicted proteins | sample 2041321 | NCBI WGS metagenome assembly RCNB01 (sample SAMN09708232, study PRJNA481090) | Marine sediment metagenome, whole genome shotgun sequencing project. | reverse complement strand
GGCGAGCTCGGCGATGGTCGGCCCGAAGAAACGGAAGCCCCGGGCCTTCATGTCCTTGGCCATGGCTTCTGAAGCCGGGGTCTTGGCCGGGATGTCGGCCATCGTCTTGAAGCGGTTGATCTGCGGAGTGTTGTCGACGAAGTCCCAGAAGTATCCGGCGATGCTCCCGAATTCATCGCGAAGTGCCAGAGCCACCTTGGCGTTGCCGATAGCGGCCTCGATCTTCTGGCGATTGCGGACAATGCCGGCATTGCCGAGCAGTTTCTCAACGCGGGCCGGTGTGAATCGGGCGACCTTGTCGGGATCGAAAGCCGCGAAGGCTTGGCGGTAGTTCTCCCGTTTGCGGAGGATGGTGATCCAGCTCAACCCCGCCTGGGCGCTTTCCAGCACCACAAACTCGAATAGTTTCTGGTCGTTCCTCTCCGGCGTGCCCCATTCGGTGTCGTGGTAGGCCACGTAGAGCGGATCGTCTCCCGCCCACTCGCAGCGATGGATGTCCTTCGGCATGGCGGTCAGCGTACCGGTTCGAGTCGCTCCGAGGGCCAGTCGCTCACGGCCGCTGCACCCAGCCCTCCGGAGGCGATGGCCAGCATCTTGTTGACGGGATCATCGGGTGTTACGTCGACACCGGGTAGAGAGGATATAGCAAGATACAGAAAGGGACCAGCAAGAAAAGAAGTGCTGAGATGTACTTGGTCACTCGATACCGAAGACGTTAAGCTAGCTAGCCAGTTCTTTCATCACTCTGGCAATGACAGCGTTAGATAGTATGGTGGGCACTCCAGTCCTCTCTTTTATGAATTTTTTCAGATCAAAGCTGAAGCCAAAGCAGTTAAGAAGTATAAGATCAAGGTTCTGGGCTGAAAGGCGTTCTACTAGAGCTTCAAGTTCCTCGCTTTCCTGGTAAGGAGAAATTGTATCCGCGTAGGTCTCGACATCGTTGCTTCCGAAGTTAACCTGCGCCCCAGACATCTGCTCCTTAGTAGGGTAGACGACCCCTAGTCTCCCTTTCTTCAGGGAGCCATTCAAAACCCCCTTGAGGATCTCCTGGGGAGTAATAACGAGACCCTTTGACTCGAAATAAGGGAAAGCCCCGGTACACATGATGACAGTAAGGAGTGGAAACTGTGAACCTAACTTTTTGAACATACGCTCCTCAAGATCATTTATCTTCTCCTGGATAAATGGGATAACAAATCTCTTTGTAACCTTCACTTCGGTTCCGTCTCTCATCCGTGTGACGAGAATGTAATCATCAGGTCTAATATCTATCCTATTGACGTCTTCAAGGGTTAGACCGTCCAGAACTCCAGCCTCCATTATCTCATACTCGTCACCGAGGATCTCCTGAATTGAGGGTATCAAGTCAACACGGGGGGTCTGCCCAAGGGAGAGCATTCCTATAATCTTCTTCATCTCCATGGATTACAGAAGGTTATTAGTTTATTTAAAAAGGAAATGGTCAATATTCAATATGTGTTCCGTCTCATTCGAACGTAATCGTATAGAATATTTAACATAGAAAACACTAGCAGGATGTTTATGATTAGTGAAACGGAATTAAAAGTAAATACTGATGCGTGGGTATACCAGGCTTTAATGTGGAGGTGCAGATGATAGTTCTCATGTCATCGACTCTGAACCCCTTCTCGCATCTCTTCCACCAGTTTTATTTGATTCTCTACAAGTTACCCCTGAATCTTAACTCGAAATACTCTCGCGTTTAATATAGTAAAAAAGATGTTAATATCCAGAATATTTATTAATACTCTAGTCATCTACGGATTGGCTAGGTGAAAAGGTTTGCCAGGTGAATATCAAACAGATTAAGGTTTTCGCACCCGCATCTATAGCTAATCTTGGTCCCGGTTTTGACGTTTTCGGAATTGCTCTAGATAGATTAGGAGATACAATATTCCTTGAAAAAGTCCATGAAAAGGGTTTAACGATTGAAGTAAAAGGCTTGGATGCAGGTTCTATACCAATTGATGCTGCCTCGAATAGTGCTGGTGTAGTCATTAAATATGTAATGGAGCACTGGAAAATTGAGGATGGCTTTAGAATTGTGATTAATAAGGGAGTAATTCCGGGAAAAGGTATGGGTTCATCAGGGGCTTCAGCTTCCGCAGCGGCTTATGCTGTATGCAACCTCCTTAACATCGAACTATCCCAGAGAGAATATGTGAAGTTAGCTGCACTGGGAGAAGGAGCTGTATCAGGCACCCCACATGCAGACAATGTTTCAGCTTCGCTTTTAGGGGGATTTGTAATGGTTGGCCCAGACTTTGACATTATTCGCCTTGATCCTCCTGATATAGAAATGGTTGTTGTTGTCCCAGAGGTATATTATGAGAATAAAACAAGACTCGCAAGATCCCTTTTACCCGAGATGGTTGCGCTAAATGATGCAGTACATAACATTAGTAATGCATCTCGAATGGTGGCAGCTGTAGCATTAAACGACTCCAAGCTTTTCGGGCGTTGTATAAGTGATAGACTGATTGAACCACATAGGGCTGAAATGATACCAAACTTCTGGAAGGTAAAAGAAGCTGCACTTGTAGCAGGAGCCTATGGTTGCAGTATTAGTGGTGGAGGCCCAAGTATGTTTGCTGTGGGTCCGAATTCAAAAGAGATCGGGAAGGCAATGATTGATGCCTTCAAAGATGCAGATGTGAATAGTGAAATGATTCTAACAGGTCCCAGTAAGTTGGGAGCCAGGGAGGTATAGAATGTCCTCAACGTTAAGTTGTATTAGTTGTGGCAAAACGTATTCGAGAGGGTCCCAGTTAAGATGCAAGTGCGGTGACCTATTAGAAGTTGAACATAACTTTTCAGATATATCAGCGGATATGTTTGACAGCAGGTTAGGAACTTCTAGTAGACCATATAATAGTGGTGTCTGGAGGTTTAAAGAGCTCATCAATCCATCAATCGAAAACCAGTTCATTGTATCCAGGCCCGAGGGTAACACTAACCTCTACGAGCACAAGCTACTCCGGGAGTATTCATCTCTGAAACAGATTGCTTTGAAGCATGAGGGGGAGAACCCTACTGGCTCATTCAAAGATCGAGGTATGACTGTTGGTATGTCAGAGGCTCTTGCGTCAGGGGCTAAAATTGTGGCTTGTGCATCTACGGGTAATACCAGTGCAAGTCTGGCAGCATATGCAGCTCAGGCTGGGCTCAAATGTGCAGTCTTCATACCCGAGGGAAACATTGCCTTCGGGAAACTTGCTCAAGCTATGGCTTATGGTGCTAAGGTTCTACAGGTTAAGGGTAACTTTGATGATGCTATGAGGATTGTGCAAGAAGCCTCCAGGGAACTTGGTATGTATTTATTGAACTCTGTGAATCCTTGGAGGATTGAAGGACAGAAATCTATCATCTTTGAATTACTGCAACAGAGAAATTGGGAACCCCCTGACTGGATAATAGTACCAGCTGGAAATCTGGGTAATACTTCAGCTTTCGGCAAGGCACTGAGGGAAACTAAATCTTTGGGGCTCATTGATAAAGTTCCTAAGTTAGCTTCCATTCAGGCAGAAGGGGCTAATCCATTCTATAGACTATGGAAGGGAGAAGAAAAAATCCTTGACCCCATGAAACCTGATACAATAGCATCAGCAATTAAGATCGGAAATCCCGTTAGTTGGAAGAAAGCTATAAGGTCCATTAAAATGACCCGAGGAGTTGTCTCTCAAGTTAACGATCAGGAGATAATGGAAGCTAAAGCAATTGTTGATAGGTGCGGTATAGGTTGTGAGCCTGCTTCAGCTGCAAGCCTCGCAGGAGCAAAGAAACTTGTCAGTGAAGGAGTCATTTCTAGGAATGAGAATGTTGTATGCATTCTCACTGGAAATCTCTTGAAGGACCCTGAGGTCACTGTAAAGTATCATATGGGTCAGCTTGAGGGCATTACCTCAGGTTATGCAAACAAGCCTAAGGTTCTTGAGGCTGATCTGGATAGTGTGAGGAAAGTCCTTGGTATCGGCGTGTTGGGAGTTGAGGTTTAAAGTTGGATATTAAAGTTCTAAAGTTCGGAGGTTCAATTCTTAAAGACCGCTCTGATTTTAACATGGTTGTTGATGTTATTGAAAGGCACATCACAGAATATGATTTCCCGATTCCTGTTGTCTCCGCTATGAAAGACGTGACGGATGGCATCATCGGAGTAATTAATTCTGTTCAGAGTGAACCAGACAAAGACATCTCAGTATTCATAGAAAAATTATACAAGCAACATGTTGCGGCACTACCGGAGGGGTTAGACCACTCTAATAGCCTTAGAAATGAAATTAAACAGTTGGAGTATGTCCTCGGCTACATTAGGAACTCTGGGGAGTTATCTGATTCAGCCTATGCATACGCGGTCTCAAGGGGTGAGAAACTCTCCTGCATATTACTCTCTGAGCATCTTTCGTCAAGGGGAGTCGTGAATGTTTGTTATGCAGGGGAAGACTTGCTGGTTACTGATGAAAATTATCGGGATGCTCTTGTCAACCTTGATTTGACGGGGGAGAGGCTTCTTGAGAAACTTGAGGTTCAGCTGGGTAAGAATATAGTGCCAGTTATAGCGGGTTTTGCGGGTAGGAGTGAGTCGAATAAAATCTCGATTCTGGGGCGTGGTGGTACTGATGATACTGCTGTTTGTCTTGGATACTGCCTTGGGGCTAAGAGTGTTATCAAGTATATTGATCAGGGTGGGATTATGACTATTGACCCCCTTTTCCTTGATGATGTTGAGTCCAACCACCCTGAAATTAAAATGAAGCTGGGTGAACTACCAGAACCTGAGTTAATAGACTATCTGACCTATGTAGAAGCCTCGGAGTTGATGCGGGAGGAGAGGATCAAAGTTGTTCACTATAAAGTGCTTAACCCACTGATTCTTGGGGATATCAGGTTCCATGTGAAAGATATCAGGAATCCCGAAAAAAAAGGTACCATTATAGGTCCTGAGAATGGGATTAATGACGGTTGGTATGGAAGACCCAAGGCTATAAGTTTCCAGAGGAATCTGTCAGGCATCAGGATGCTTCCATCGCAGAGTCAAGCGCCAACTGCGGTTTACGCTAAGGTGTTCCAGGCGCTTGCCGATGTCGGTACTGATGTTCGTTATATCTCTATTTCAGGTTATCAGATTTCAATGCTCATGCCGGTAAGTAATGTAGCTGATGCTTTGAATGCACTTCGTGCCTTAAAAATTACTATTGATGTACAGCAGCTTGAGGGTCGTAAGGCTACATTCAGCATTGTTGGGTCTGGAATGCGTGGTGTCCGTGGATTCTTGAGTAGAGTGACTGGAAAACTGGCTGAACATGGCGTGAATATTGAGCAGGCTACTCAACCATACAGTGAGAATATCATTCGCTTCAGTGTTAGTGATGAGGATATCCCCCTAGCAGTGAGTGCAGTATACAAAGAGTTCTTTGGGTGACTGACATGACTGAAATAAAAATAGCGTTACAGGGAATCGGAAACGTTGGACGAGAACTCATTAGACGGGTTATACCGAAAAAGGTTTACAGTATAGTTGCTGTCGGTGATACTAGCGGCGTTCTTACGAGTAACAGCGGATTCACTGAGAGGCAGCTACTGGAGATCATTGAGCTTAAGGAGCATGGTGGTCAGCTTGCAGGATTAGATGGTAGTCATCTGTTTTATGAGAATATGATGGAGATGCTTTGGATGCATGAGTCAAATGTACTTGTGGATGCATGTAACGCCCAAACATATGACCTGTTTGATGAAGCCCTTAGTTATACAAATATAGTTACAGCAAATAAGACTCCGTTAGCTGATGTCTCATATGTAAAATATCGTTCTTTACTTGATAAAGCAGAGAAGGAAAACAAGATACTTGACTTTGGGCCTACTGCGGGTGCAGGACTCAGGATTCCTAACCTCATTGGAGAACTAGGATGTGACGGAGTGGACAGCCTGACAGGATGCCTAAGTGGCACCATGAACTATGTGTCCCAGAGAATAAATGAAGGTCGACCTATCAGCACTGCAATCAAAGAAGCCATGTCACCACCACGCAACTACGCAGAACCAGACCCCCGTATAGACCTAGGGGGGGAGGACTTTGCCCGAAAACTGGTTATTGTAGGTAGGATGTGTGGAGTGAAAATGGAGCGTTCGATGATCCAAGTTCAGGATATAGTCCCCTCAGAGTTAGCGAAACTTCCAGTAGAGGAATTTGTAGCTAGAATTGAGGAGATGAACAAGCAAATCAGAGAAATGATCTCAAACGCTAATAAGAATGGGAATATCAGCTGGTTCCTTGGTTCAGCAGATCTCATCAATGAGGAATACACAGTTGGTTTCGAAGATGTACCCATGGGAGACCCCATAGGTAAATGTAGAGAATCAGATAACGTCCTGAAACTATTCCCCAGTAAATGGCGAAGACCAGTAACATTAATGGGACCGGGAGCAGGACCACCAGAAACCGTCACAGGACTCCTTGCAGGAATCAGCCGCGTAGAAAAAAATTTAAAATAAAAATAAATCACCTATTTTATATATTTTTCAAACCAGTCAAGATGCCGCTGGTAAAAATCTATCTTGTTTGTTAGTTTTTTGCGTATACCATGGCCTTCCCCCTGATATCTGATCAGCATCGTGGGTACACCTAATCGTTTTACCCCTTTGTACATCTCCTCTGCTTGTCCGATAGGACAGGTATAGTCAACTTCTCCGTGAAGTAGCAATAGCGGAGTTTTCACGTTTTTTACATAGGTTATAGGACTCCACTGTGCTAATAGGGCTAAGTTGTCATATGGTAAGCCATGGAATTCTTGTTCAATTAAACTACCAACAGATGAGGTACCATAGAAGCTCAATAGGTTTGTAACGCAAGCTCTTGATACGGCTGCTTTGAACCGGTTGGTCTGTGTGACTACCCAGTTGGTCATGTATCCACCGTAGCTACCACCTGTCACTCCGAGTTTATCCATGTCTATGAAGTCGTATCGTTTTATTGCCTCATCAAGGCCAGTCATGAGGTCCTTGTAGTCACCACCACCCCAGTTCAGGACACATCCATCGCTGAAGCTCTGACCATAACCACTGCTTCCACGGGGATCTATGTAAAGACAAGCATATCCTGCTCCTGCGAAGACCTGCCCTCGTTCATCAAAGGAGTAACCATAGCACCCGTGGGGACCACCGTGTATGACCAATAGGGTTGGATATTTTTCTCCCGGCTTATAATCAACAGGTTTTGAGATGTACCCTTTTACCTGAAGGCCGTCGAATGATGAGAACCAGAAGGGTTGACGGCCTACAATGACATATTCTGCCAGCACGGCTCCATTAAAGTCTGTTAGCTTCGTTTCACCTTTTCCGTCAAGATTCGCTACGTGAACTTCACTGGGATGATGCATATCAGTCTTCAGGTAGGCTACTTTACCATCCATTGAGATACTTAGGTTGCTGCCCCTACTGATCTGCCAGTCACCATGCATTACATGGTATATGTCATTACCCTCTGCTGGAACTGAGAGAAGAGGAACTCTTCCCCTGTCACTGGCAGTGAAATAGAGAGTTTTGCCATCAGGTGACCAGTTCATAGATGAGCAGGGTCTATCCAGAGTTTTTGTTTTATCTCGGGCCCCTTTACCGTCTATACCTACCACCCATAAGTGGCTATCCTCTGAGATACTGTCGTTACTTGTATTATACCGAGTAGTGCTAAGATATGCAATATATTTCCCATCAGGAGAGCATATTGGCTTGTAATCTGAGCCCACTGTGTCTGTTATCTGACGTTCTATACCGGTTTCAATGTTTACTGCCCAGAGATTATTGCGTACGTATACGTCACTGGTCTCGCTATGATCTGATACATAGACCACTTCTTTTCCGTCTGCTGACCAGTTTACGCTGTGGTTATCATTATCACCACTGGTCAGTTGTTTTGGGGCTCCACTATCCAAGGGGATGATATACACATGTGTGCGGCAATAGTCCATGTGCCCTGTAAGATGCTTGAACATGTATCGGTGGTTCACTATAATCTCTGAATGATCCGGTTTAGGGGTGTCAGCGGAGAGATATGCTAGGTATTTACTATCAGGAGACCACGTTAAGCGTTCCCCAGCTCTATGCAGAAAAGCATTACTATCTTCCACGGGTGTTAGTGTTTTCCGGTTACTGCCATCAGGATTCATCAAACAGATTGACTTTTTTGTATCAATTATTGAGAAAAATGCTATTATAGATCCATCTGGTGACCATCTGGGGCTTCCACTTGAACCATCATCAGTGAGTTTGACTGGGTTTCCACCATCAGTTTTTACTGTCCAGATATCACGTTTTGATTTATTATCTTCCATGTTATTGATGGAAACGACAAATGCAACGGTTGTTCCATCAGGTGAGATTCGTGGATCTGAGACACTCTTGAATTTTATAAGGTCTTCTGGTTTTACTATATTCATGGTTAGGGGTTCATTATGATATATAAAAAACGGGGGTAGAGGAAGGATTATTCAATTGGCTCAAACTCTAGCTTGGATGCACCGCATATGGGACAGGTCCAATTATCAGGGAGATCTTTAAACTCGGTTCCTGCGGGGATATTTGCCTCTGGATCCCCTTCATCAGGATTGTATATGTAACCGCAAACTGTACACTTGTATTTCTGGGACATATGAAAAACATGCAATTCAGTTCTATAAAATGTTAGTGATAGTTGTCATGTTTCTGTACGAAGTTGTTTAGGTTTATACATTTGTGGACATAGGTTTTTATTTAGTGTGGGGAAGTCTCTGGAGAACACGTCATGGCTAATAGGGCTCTTGAAATGCTTGATAAGGCAGGTTATATACCTCCAAAGTCAAGTTGGACTCCTCCTGATGAGGCACTCTATGGTGTTAAAGAATTATTCAGACTTCCAGAAGACAAAGTCACGGAGTTACAATTCAAGGCAGTCAAATATAGTTACCAGAACTGGTACAACAACTGTGAATGGTACCACGGATATTCCAATGAGTTTGATATGAACCCAGAGAAGATCAAAACACCCGAGGACCTTTCAAAGATACCCATGGTTTCCCACCGATTTTACAAAACATACCTTGAAGGACCCGACTTTATTAATTGGATAAACCAGATCCATATCGGAAAACAAAAGAACCCAAAAATAAACAAAAACAATCCCAGCCTCGACAACATGATCGACTCATTCGCAGAATTAGGTCTACTAACAACTTATAGTAGTGGAACAAGCGGACGTTTTAGCTTCATACCGAAAGACAGAATCACATTCATCAGGAGCCAGTATAGCCTTGGTAAGATGGGTATAAGCGAAATACTTGGAGAATGGTATGATCCAGATGCCTATGCATATCTCTTTGGCCCAAACCCATCACGGACCAATATGTGGGTCGGAAAAGTAGTTGAACTCATGGGCTATGTATACAAGGACCTCCAGTACGCCCTCGATAAAGACATAACTACCCAACTAGTCCGAATCAGCCTTGGTGATGTAAGGGGAATTACAGAGAAAGTCATGGCAACGGCCATAAAGATACTAAATAGCACAAGCAAGATGATCCCTAACATAATCAAATGGCTTGAAGAGAGAGAGAGCAACGGGGATAAAGTATTCCTGGCTGAAGCCCCATTCATATTCCAGTCACTAATCGAAAGACTAGAGAAAGATGGAAAGAGTTTCGACTTTGGTGAAAAAGGTGCAATAATCACAGGTGGTGGCTGGAAGACACATGAGGACGTGAAGATACCAATGTCCAATTTTCGCAGTAACGTGGAGAAAACGTTGGGAATTCCAGAGAAGAACCATGTTGACCTTTACACGATGGTTGAATCAAATTGGCATGCCATGCAATGCCCTGAGGGACACTATCTTCACCTACCACCAACGATTGTATATCCAATGGTGCTTGATGAGAACCTTAAACCCATTGGATATGAGGAGACAGGAAGACTTGCCTTCATTGACCCACTAGCAAATAGCTACCCCGGTGCAATAATTACAGGGGACATGGTGAAACTGTATGAACAGTGTCCTGTCTGTGACCGTGTGGGTCCAGTACTTGCACCAGAGATCAGAAGAGCATCAGGAGAAGAGGTTAGAGGCTGCGCAGAGGAGATGCGTCGGTTAATTGATGAACAAACACCAGAACTAATGCATGATCTTGTTTGCACTCCAGACATGAGTCGAATGCCATTAATGTTACTGGAAAAAGAAGACTAGTTTTTTCCTTGCTCCTTTAACCACTTATTCTTATTTCTTAGACACCCTGTATCTGCAGCTAGTTTATTACCTATATAGTTGATTGCCCGGGCGCGGCATCCTCCGCATACATATCTGAATTGACAGCTTCCGCATTCGTCGTCAAGTATTTCTCTGTCCATGAAGCAGGGTTCATCTCCCAGTTTCTTCCAAAGCACCTTGAAGGGTTCATTTCGGATGTTTCCGACAATATAATCGGGGATAAACATACATGGGGTTACATCCCCGTTTGGTTGGATGCAACAGAATTGACGACCCGCTCCACAACCTTTTACAGCATCTAGGGAAATGTCTCCTTTACCGTTGTCTTTCAGCATACTGAAATGTGTAGGAGATGAAACATAGAATTGAGAGGATTTCTGGGTCTTGGTCTCAACATAAACATAATCAGGTTTCAGTTTTTTACCGAGTGATTGTTCAAGGCAGACTCGACCGAACTGGGGGGCGGTTGATAATACTTCTAGACCCGCTGTTCGCCGTTTCTTGAATAATTTTATGAGCACTGCTTCTCGTTCTTCAGGGGATAGGTCCTGATCTGTTATGTTTGGGCCCCTTCCGGTTGGTACGAAGTTGAAGTGAATGAATCTGTGAACCCCCAGTGATGCAGCAAAGTCAACCATAGCCTCTACCTCATCGAGTGTATTCTTTGTGAAGACAGTTGAAATTGCGGTGAATATTCCTGCATCTAAACAGTTTTTTATTCCCTCAACAGTCTTCCCCCAGGTACCCTTCATCCCTCTAAAATCGTCGTGTTTCTCAGGGGTAATTGAGTCAAGGCTAATCTCAATGTACCCTAACCCTGTATCTTTAAGTTTTTTAGCAAAATCAGGAGTAATCATGGTGGCATTGGATGCAGCTGAAGCATGCATTTTCCGACTCGCAAGTTTTTCGAGTATAGGGAAGAAATCGGGGTGAAGTAAGGGTTCGCCACCAGAAAGCATTGGTACTTTAACACCTGCATTCGCGAGTGTATCAACGAATCGTAATTTCTCGTCTAAAGTAAGCTCATCTGCTGTAGGTTCTAGTTGAGCATCTTGATAACAGTGCTTACATTTCAGATTACAGCTATTCGTAAAATTCCAGACAATCAAATAAGGAATCCTGCTCTTTCCTGACGGAGAGTCTTTACCGATTAACTTCGAAAAGGATTTTCCTACAATGCTTAAAAAACCGCCTGACGTCATTCATCCCATCCTGAATTCTTAAATGCCCCAAAAAGGTATTTCTCTGTTTTATACTTATCGCGTGACTAAAATTGTAAAAGATAATAACTCCAGAGGATCAAAAGATATAATTATACATCCTCTTTTTTCATGTTTTCATATATGTATCGGATACCAGGCCCTGTTAATTTTGAGCTTCTACTATTTAGGACATCACACAACTCGTTAAATTTCTCAACACTTTTAAAATCGAGTTGCTGACCAACAAAGAATGAATAAATCCCATTTTCTCTCAATGTGATATCCATTGTAAGCCATGTCTGACCCTCAGGGAGGTCTTGAGGTACAAACTGCATAGATAACCCCCGATTCTTGAATTCAATGTTTACGATTTCATCATGTGTGAAATGTACTTTCGTCTCTCGGCTTAGGAACCGTTTGTAACGTAAGCTAACCAAATTACCTTTGATATTTATTTCACCATTTCCAAAACTTCGTTCACCATCTCTCCGGATCTGGATATCCGTCGAATATGTACGTTCAACATTAAGACCTCTTTCAATATTACTAATGGGACCACTTGAGCTACCGGAGAAGATGAAATCATAAGGACTACTAGTATTCTGACGTCGCCCAGACATTGAAACCAAGAATAGACTAGGTATTAAAATTCTTTAAAGGATTATGAACTGAAAATACTAACGTAAAATTAGCAGGTTACAAACTAATTAGAAAAAATGAGCCAATATAAGAAGGTAGCATTCTTTTCATATTGTTTTAATACGTATATTCTATTAATATCCTAGTGTTTTCTATCTTATGGAATTTGGTTACTATTTACGACCTGCATCAACATTTGAGGGAATGGTAGAGATAGCTCAACATGCAGACATGCTGGGATTACAGGGAGTTTACCTTAATGATCATGTTCATGGGATGCGTGAGCATGGAATGGAACCATACCTTGAATCTTGGACTGCATTATCAGGGATAGGTGTTCTAACAAAGAAGGTTCGATTGGGGCACGTTGTACTATTCAACAGCCTTCGTAACCCAGCATTCCTAGCCAAGTCATCAACAACACTGGACATAATGACAGGGGGAAGATTTGAACTTCTCATCGGAGCAGGATGGAATGAACCAGAGTACAAAGGATACGACCTTATGGAAAGGGGGAGAGGTATGCCCTCACCAAAAGAACGAGTAGACAGGCTGAAAGAATCTCTACACATTCTAAGAGGTATGTTTGAGAATGAAGTCTTCTCCTATGAGGGAAAATACTGGAAACTCGAAAAAGCCATCAACAAACCAAAACCAATCCAGAATCACATGAGAATCTCAGTAGGCGCAACTAAACCAAGGATGATAAAGATTACAGCAAAATATGCAGATGGCATCAACACTGGCGGAGGCTTGAAGGCCATTAAGAAGCTAATCGATCAGTTAGAACCGGAATTAGTAAGAAATAACAAGAAGCTGTCTGATTTCTACGTATCTGGTTTTTCCTCTCAGACTACCTTAACAGATAGCTTGAGTGAATATGAAAATACTGTTAAACGCATTGCTGATAGATCAAAAAGGAATCCAGAAGAAGTAAAAGCAGACATCTTTGCCGGTACATCAGAAGTACTCGTCGATAAATTCCGCCAAGCTGAAGATCTTGGAGTCAAGATGATGATAGTATATGTTC
>RCNB010002149.1_pt1 | contig 13126 bp, 10 predicted proteins | sample 2041321 | NCBI WGS metagenome assembly RCNB01 (sample SAMN09708232, study PRJNA481090) | Marine sediment metagenome, whole genome shotgun sequencing project. | reverse complement strand
AAAGTATATTGTTCATCAATAAATAAACAACACTAGTAGTGGCCTGCCTTGCCAAGGTCACCAAGCCTAAGGACGAAATTTCCTTTACTATGGGTAGTTGCAATAGAAAACTTTTCCAGTTTGGTTTTAATTCAGAATTATTGGAAAGAAAAAAATAGAGCACATAGCTGAAACACAATACATATCCGATGGTGGTTGCCCATGCCGCACCTGCCATACCCCAATCAAAGACATAGATAAAAAGGTAGTCCATGATCAGATTACCCACAGATGGAATAATCATCGCTATCATGGCGAATTTTGGTTTTCCCTCTGCACGTATCACCGTATTGCCCATCATACAGAGCCCTAAAAAAGGAATCCCGTACAGGACAATCGTATAATATATTTTGGCAGGTTCAAAAATGGCACCTTTCCCGCCAAAGGCAGGTATAAGATCATCTACAAAATAGAGGCCTAGCGCTGCCATTCCAACAGTAACCAAAACAGTTAAGGTTACTTGATTTCCAAACGTTGCTACCGCCTTTGTATAATTATTAGCACCTAAAGCTCGGGAAACAATACTAGAACCGCCTATTCCGATGGCCATACCAAGGGCTCCTATAAAGAAGGAGACCGGCAAAACTACATTTATAGCTGCAATAGCGATGGAGCCAATCCAATTTCCAACAAAGATAGAATCGACCAAAATATTCAAGGACATCACCAGAATTCCAATACTTGCTGGCACTGCCTGTTTTACCAATAGTTTCCCTATCGGCTCCGACCCTAATTGTTCCGATGATACGTTGGCCATAGTTAAAAGCTATCCTTAATATTAGATGTAAAGACCTTTAAAGATTATCAATGCTGTAGTAAATACATTGATGTCATATTAATAACTTAAAATAGCAACCAAGGAAACGATTGCTATTTTAAAAATCTAATTTTCCAATTCGCACAAGTGTTGGGATCAGTCACACGCCACCGCATCTAGCTTTCCAGTCTTTTCCCAATCATTCACCCATTTCGCCATCACGCTTACCCAAGCATCATTATCGTTTAAACAAGGAATATGTTTGTAATGCTCTCCTCCGGCCTCCTCAAATTCTTCCTTACCTTCCATGGCAATCTCCTCCAAAGTCTCTAAGCAATCGCTTACAAATGCAGGCGTAATGACTGCTAAACTCTTAACACCCTCTTTGGCCAAACGCTCAAATTCGTAGTCCGTATAAGGTTTTAACCAAGGGTCGCCCGCTAATCTAGATTGGAAAGAGGAACTTACCTGTTCTTCCGGCAAGCCTAAGTAGGCTTTTACCATTTCCGTGGTGTCATATACTTGATGTCTATAGCAGGTGTTATGCGCAACAGAATTTATCTTACAGCAAGTCCCATCAATTTTACAGTGAAATTTAGTGGGGTCGCTCTTTCTAATATGGCGTTCCGGAATACCGTGGTAAGAGAATAATATATGATCGTAGTCAAAATCTTTTAAGCCATCTAGAATGCTCTCGGAAAGCGCTTGTATATAATCTGGATGCTTGTAAAAAGCAGGCAACGTAGTAACCTTCATTTTAGGGAAGCCCTTTTGTTGTTCCTCCAAAGTTTTTACTACTACCGTCTCGTAGGAAGACATAGCGTAATGTGGATACAAAGGCACTAAAAGCACATCGTCAATTCCTTGATCTTCCAATTCTTTTAAACCCTCTTTTATGGACCCGCTCCCGTAACGCATTCCCAAAGCTACCGGCATATCCGTATGCTTTTTAAGCTTATTCGTAAATTTCTCTGAAAGTATAATCAACGGCGAACCTTCTTCCCACCATATTTTGGCGTAGGCCTTCGCCGATTTTTTAGGTCGCGTTTGTAAAATAATACCTTTTACTAAAATTGCCCTTAGCCATTTAGGAGCATCGATAACGCGTTCATCCATTAAAAATTCGTCCAGATAAGGCTTAACATCTTTGGGTGTGGGGCTATCTGGCGAACCCAGATTAACCAATAAAATTCCTTTCATAGCGCAACTTATTTTAATACAAAAATAAGCTTTGCATCCTATTTAAACCATAGGTGTAGCCCTTACTTTTTTTGATTGTGATATAAGAAGATTCAATATTTGTACATTAACAACTTTCTTTTCAGTATCATACCGCCTTAAATTAAATTTATGGATCGCTTTTTTAATCATTTTTCAAATAAATCGCTGTTAGCGCTTTTCATAGCATTTATTGCATTTTTAGTCCTTTATTGGAGCGTGTTGCTGGCATTGCGAAAATTAGGCAAAGATCCTAAGTACCTGCTTCCAAAAGGGGTTATGAAAAAATTGGCCTTACCTATTTTTATGATTTTTGTCTCGATTGTCATACGAATGGAGTCGTTAAGATTGCTTTTGGGTCTAGAAAGTGAGGCATTCCTATTTAAGAAGGTGAGCACCTTATTCTTTATTTTTTCCATGACCTGGCTCATTGTGGTTATACTTAAAGTAATCAAACGAATAGTCATCAACAATTATGATGTCAATGCAGCAAACAATCTAAAAGCCCGTAAAATCTATACGCAGTTTAATATTTTGGAACGCATTTTTATTTTTATGGTAGTCATCCTTGCCATTGGTTTAGCACTCATGACATTCGATGAAATTCGCGAAATAGGGATAAGTGTCTTTGCCTCTGCTGGAGTTGCAGGAATCATCATCGGTTTTTCAGCACAAAAGTTAATAAGCACCATCCTGGCCGGAATACAGATTGCTATCGCCCAACCCATAAAGTTGGATGATGTGGTCATCGTGGAAGGAGAATGGGGACGTATAGAGGAAATTACCTTGACCTATGTTGTCGTTAAAATTTGGGATAAACGCAGATTAATCCTTCCTACGCCTTATTTTATTGAAAAGCCTTTTCAGAATTGGACCAAGAGCTCCTCTGACATTTTAGGAACGGTTTTTTTACATATGGATTATAGGGTACCCTTTGATGAACTCCGAACAGAGTTAACCGCGATTTTAAAAAGCACAGACCTTTGGGACGGCGAGGCTAATAATATTCAAATAACAGATAGTAAAGCAGGTTTTGTTGAAGTAAGAGCTATGGTAAGTGCTAAAGATGCCTCGGACGCATGGGATTTACGGGTACTCGTAAGAGAAAAGTTAATTACTTTTCTGCAGCAAAAGTATCCTGATAGTATTGCTCACAATAGAGTGATGTTAACCGAGACGAGCACAGGTAGAAAATAAAAATATATCTTTAAACTTAAATTGGTTTTTATGAAACGCTGCTATATTTACACCTTTCTATTACTCTCCATTTTTCAGGGGTTGGCACAACAAATTACCTGCTCCCCAAAAGATAAACAGGCCGTTGAGAATAAGACTATAGAAATCGATGGTCTATTAGAAAGCGATTTTGGAAAAACTGTAGTAGCTGTTGGCAAGACATTTATGGGAACTCCTTATGTTGCCAAAACCTTAGAGATTGGCGAAACAGAATCACTTGTCGTAAACCTACAAGGACTGGACTGTACCACTTTCATAGAGAATGTTCTTGCTTTTAGCCTGATGCTTAAAAACGACCAAGTTGATTTTTCAGATTTCACGGAAACACTAGAATCCATAAGGTATATGGATGGAAAACTGGACGGCTACGGTTCACGATTACACTACTTTACCGATTGGATACGTAGCAATCAAAAGAAAGGGCTTTTAGAGAATGTTACAGCAGAGATAGGCGGGATTGCCAAAGAAAAAGACATCAATTTTATGGGTACGCACAGAGATCTTTATCCGTTTTTGAGGGATGATGCAAACTTTGAAAAAATACTAGCTACGGAAAAAGAACTTGCTCAAGAAACCTTTTGCTATTTGCCACAAGACAAGATTCAAGTTAATGAACATTTGATACAGACCGGAGATATTATCGCTTTGGCAACCTCTATAAATGGACTGGATGTAACACATACCGGAATCGCTACACGAGAAAAAGATGGCCGCATTCATTTATTACATGCTTCCACCGGCTCAATGGAAGTTGAAGTCACCAAAAAACCCTTGGCCGACTATTTAAAAGGCGTTAAAAAGAATATCGGTATTTTGGTAGCGCGGCCTAAAGTTTAAGAATTATAAAGTAATACGGAATTTCTATTACTGCGCCAACTCGGTCATATATTTCTTAGGTGTAGTGCCGTATTTCTTACGAAACGCAGCGATAAAATGGCTGGAAGTACTATAACCTATTCGCAAGCCAATTTCGTTTACATTATATTGCCCAGAATCGAGTAATCTACGTGCATACTCCATCTTATAATCAAACAGAAAGCTATAAACAGAATCGCCATAAATCTGCTTAAACCCTTCTTTCAAACGCTTTAAGCTGAGGCCTACTTCCTGTGCTAATTGGTTCAGGGAAGGTGGCTCGGCCATATTGGCGATTATTAGTTCTTTGGCGCGCCGTATACGTTTCACGTTATCCTCATCTACCAAAAACGGACACTGTTCTAAATCGGCGTCGGCACTTTTATTAAAATAGAGCGAGATAAGCTCATACACTTTTCCTTTTATATATAATTTTTTGATGGTAGGATGCAGATTGTAACTGATCATTTGACTCAAAACCACAGCAATCGCAGGGGTAACTGCCTCCTGAGCGTAATACTTCTTTTCTTTGTTCTCGGTATTTAAAAAAGGAATATAGCTGGCTTCATCAGAAAATAGAGAATGAAACTTACGTATGGTCATCACTACCGAAACCATCCACGAACCAGGCACCAAGGAAAGATTTAAAGGTAAATCTTGCTTTGTATTGTAAAGTAATAAGGAGTTTTCTTCAGAAACATCGAGCGCATAATTACCATCGTTGAACAAAAAGGTTCCATTACCTTTTAAGCAAAAGTGAAATTGGATGTAACGTTTATCAATTTCCCTCTTTATTTGGACATCATTTACCGTATCGTTCTGAATTTTAAGCACATAAAACCCATCATCGACCAAAATTTCATCAAATGAACCTATAGCGACATTTTTTAATTTCATTGCCTTGCGTTTTATCTGTATTCTATTTAGATTCTTTCTAAATAATAAAGTTTAAAAACCTATTTTCACCCCTAAAAATAGGCTATTTCATCCCAAATTTAATGAATTACGTCTAAAAATACTTTAATCGATATTAATTGTTCTTCTAGCGTTACTTTTATAAAATGCTTGCTTCTATTTTTGTATCGCTTTATGAAGGACTACCATATCTCCAAACACAACTCCTTTTACACCATTGGCCTTAACTATAAAAAGGCGGATGAAGTGGTGCGTGGAAAATTTAGTCTGAGTGAAACAGCCATAACACAGTTACTAATTACTGCAAAAGAACAAGGCCTAGACGGTCTTTTGGCCACCTCTACCTGCAACCGCACAGAGCTTCATGGTTTTGCACAACATCCTTATCAACTTATCAAGCTACTTTGCGAGCATTCCAATGGCACCGTAGAAGAATTTCAAGATATCGCATATGTGTATAAGAACAAAGAGGCTATAGGTCATTTGTTTAGGGTAGGCACTGGTTTGGACAGTCAGATACTAGGCGATTTTGAAATTATAAGTCAGATAAAACAAAGTTTTAATCGTTCTAAAAAGCTAGGTATTGCCAATCCGTTTTTGGAACGTTTATGCAATGCGGTCATTCAAGCAAGTAAGCGTATAAAGAACGAAACCGAGATTTCTTCAGGAGCCACGTCAGTAGCTTTTGCATCAGTACAATACATAATGAAAAATGTATCGGATATCGCGGAAAAAAATATTTTACTCTTCGGTACAGGAAAGATTGGACGGAACACCTGCGAAAACCTTATCAAGCATACCAAAAACCCACACATTACGCTTATTAACCGCACAAAGGAAAAAGCGGATAAAGTAGGTGGGAAATTTAATCTAACGGTTAAAGATTATGGCGATTTACAAGCCGAAATACGAAAAACGGATATTTTGGTGGTAGCCACAGGTGCTCAGAAACCAACTGTATCCAAGGAATTAATACATACCAAAAAACCCTTATTGATACTAGATCTTTCTGTTCCGAAAAATGTGGACGATGAAGTATCTAAATTGGAACATGTAAGCGTAGTTTATCTTGATCAACTATCTCAAATGACAGATGATACACTGGAACGTAGAAAACAATTCATTCCAGCTGCCGAAGCGATTATAGAGGAAGCAAAAGTAGATTTTACGCAATGGTTGGAAACGCGAAAATTTGCGCCAGTTATTAAAGCGTTAAAAATGAAATTAAACACCATGAAGGTGGAGGAGCTTGACTATCAATCCAAAAAAACAAGCGGTTTTGATCCCGAACATGCAGAAATTATATCTGACCGCATTATTCAAAAAATTACGAAACAGTTCGCCAATCACCTAAAAGACGAAAACGTAGACTCTGACTCCAGTTTAGAGCTTATCCAAAAAGTTTTTCAAATACAACTGGATCAAAAATGAGTAGAACCATAAGAATAGGTACACGCGACAGTGAATTGGCGCTATGGCAGGCCAATACAGTAAAGAATCAATTAAAAGCACTTGGTCATAAGGTACAAATCGTTAAAGTAAAATCTACGGGGGACCTTATTTTAGACAAGCCCTTGTACGAACTAGGCATTACTGGTATTTTCACAAAAACCTTGGATGTTGCCATGCTTAATGGTGATGTGGACATTGCTGTGCATTCTATGAAGGATGTTCCCACGGCGCTACCACAAGGAATTGTGCAAGCCGCGGTACTAAAACGTGCGAATTATTTAGACATCTTGGCTTTCCATGACAATGAAGAGTTTCTAGGGCAGCGCGAAGGAGTAATAGCAACCGGAAGCCTAAGAAGAAAAGCACAATGGCTTAACCGATATCCTACCCATACTGTTGTAGACCTTAGGGGAAATATAAACAGCAGGTTAGAAAAACTGAACAATAACGATTGGAACGCAGCTATTTTTGCCGCTGCAGGACTAGAACGTATAGGTCTGGAACCAAAAAACACGATCGGACTTACATGGATGCTTCCCGCGCCAGCACAAGGAGCTATTATGGTCGTAGCCATGGAAAACGATGAAGAAGTACGTGAGATCTGTGCACAACTAAATGACGAAGAAACAGATACCTGTACCCGTTTGGAACGCGAGTTCCTAAGAGAATTGGAAGGTGGCTGCTCCGCACCCATTGGCGCCCTTGCTTATATAAATAACGAAAATGTAGTAACCCTAAAAGGGGTACTGTTAACCTTGGACGGCTCCAAAAAACTGGAAGCTGAACTAACCGCTCCTTTAGGCAAACACGAAGGCTTAGGTTTCGATTGTGCAAAAAGCATCCTAAGTCGAGGGGGGAAACGTCTTATGAACGAGTTATCCAACAGTGCGCTAAAAACACAGGTGTTTTCTACAAAAAAACTAACCGACGCACAACTGCAAAGTTTTGCTACTTCAATCCGTGTAGACTCGGAAGATTTTATAAAAATAAGTCCTAATCGTGTTTCTCCATTGGTGCTTAAAACAAAAGCCAAAAATGCCATCTTCACCAGTAAAAATGCTGTTGAAGGACTACTGACAAATGTGAGTTCGGAAGAATTAGATTTTGAAAATATCTATTGTGTAGGTCGTAAAACAAGACGACTCATACAGAAAAAAATAGGAAAAGTAACGCACTTTGAAAACACTGCAGCTGACTTGGCCAATTATTTGGTAGAATACATTGAAGGTACAGAGGTCACGCACTTTTGTGGCAACCTTAGTTTGGACGAAATTCCAAAAACCTTGGAAGCTTCTAATATTACGGTAAACAGCATTGAAACTTACAAAACAAAGCTATCGGGCCAAGAAATAGATGACGCGGTGGAGGGCGTATGCTTTTTTAGTCCGTCGGGTATCGAAAGTTATTTACACAACAATACCCCCAATAAAGTCGCGTATTGTATCGGGGAAACCACTGCGAAGGAGGCAAGAAAGCATTTTAATAAGGTTGAAGTCGCGAAGATTCCCGATGTGGAAAGTGTTATTGATTTGGTAAACGAGAATTATAAAGAATAAACTTCATTTCGAGGAGCGTAGCTGCGATTGAGAAGCTATAAAACGCTGTAAATAGATTGAGCTTACACGCATCCATAATCCTCGCAATGACGAATAACAAACACCTATTATGATTAAGAACGATTTATTCCTAAGAGCACTAAAGGGCGAAACTGTCGAAAGGCCACCTGTTTGGATGATGCGCCAAGCTGGTCGTTATTTGCCCGAGTTTATGGAAATTAAGGCGAAGTATGATTTCTTTACCCGCTGCCAGACTCCAGAATTAGCTTCAGAAATTACGGTACAGCCCATTAGACGCTACGGTATGGATGCTGCCATTCTTTTTAGCGATATCCTGGTGATTCCACAAGCTATGAATATTGAGGTGGAAATGAAACCTAACTTTGGGCCCTATTTACCAAACCCTATACGTTCACAAAAAGACCTAGACTCTGTTATTGTTCCAGATGTGAATGACGCTTTAGGTTATGTAATGGAAGCGATAAAAGCTACCAAAGAAAAACTAAACGATGACATTCCACTTATAGGTTTTGCAGGTTCGCCGTGGACTATACTATGTTACTGCGTGCAAGGGCAAGGCAGCAAAAACTTTGATAAAGCCAAGGAACTTTGTTTTACCCAGCCCGTTGTAGCGCATGAGCTTTTGCAAAAAATAACGGATACTACCATCGCCTATTTAAAGGCAAAAGTAAAAGCAGGTGTAAATGCAGTACAAGTTTTCGATTCATGGGGAGGTATGTTATCTCCAGTTGATTATCAAGAGTTCTCCTGGAAATACATACAGCAGATTATTGATGCTTTAAAAGATGAAGCACCCGTAATCGTCTTTGGAAAAGGTTGTTGGTTCGCGTTGGGCGATATGGCCAAATCTGGTGCATCTGCTTTGGGTGTTGATTGGACCTGCTCTGCACGTAATGCACGCTATCTTTCTGGAGGAAAAATTACACTACAAGGCAACTTTGACCCTTCCCGTTTATTGTCACCACCGGCTCAAATCAAAAAAATGGTAACTCAAATGATAAACGAATTTGGAAAAGACCAATATATTGTGAATCTTGGTCATGGCATACTACCCAATATACCTGTGGAAAACGCTAGAGCATTTATTGATGCTGTTAAGGAGTATAAGCCTTTGTAAAAAATAGGCAGACACTAATTGCTTAGGTAATACCAATGAAATTCAACCTAAAAGGTTTCGAAATCGCTCCCATTCACGAAAAAGATGCATGGCGACTTTGTGACTTTATGGTCGCCAATAGCGAACGCTTTAAAAACGATTTTCCCGGAACCCTAAAACAAAACTTAAACCCAAGCCTTTCCGAACTATTCGTTGAACAAAAAACGAAACAGTTTGCTTCTGGAGAAGAATACTTGTTTACAATAAAGGAAGCCGAACATAGCGCTATTATTGGATTGATATATGTTAAGGAACTTCATACTAAAGAAGGACAAGGAGAACTAGCATATTGCATTGGTTACGCCCACGAAGGCAAAGGATATACAACCCATTTTTTAAACCAAATAATTCCATGGGCCTTTGATCACCTTGGATTGAATACCCTACAAATAATCGCACATAAAGAAAACATGGGTAGTACAAGAATTGCTGAGAAACTTGGCTTTACATGGCAGACCTCCCTTAAAGATGGACATAAACGGTACGATGGCACTGTCGTAAATATGGAACTTTATGAAAAATACCGCGCGGCACTATGAAGTTTTGGAATACGCTAAAGCGCGTAAATTTCAAAAGCTTGTTGGAGCTAATCGTATTATCCATTAAAAACCTGTTATTCCTTTATCCAACGTTTCTGGCCACTGCAACCTGCATGCGCATATCCACAGTACATTATGGTAGGGAACACTACAAAAATAAACCTGCCAACGCTTTTAGACACGCCTTTTGGAACTACCTCATCGCCCATAATTGTTCCAAATGGTGCAACAACCAATCGATAGTACTTCAATGGACCAAAACCATTACCGACTGGCACGAAAACGCTTTTGCTAACAGGGAGCTGCCGCGGGCAATGGACTTTCATAATAACGAAATCGGTAGAAATATATATATCCTTAATTCTTCACAACCCTTAGAAACAGTTATCCAACTGCTATTGGGTAAAACGCAGAATGCAATTCAAATCCAAAATACTAGTGACGTATCCAAGGCCTCAGACCTTCTCGTTTATATATGTCCTCCTGTAAAAGGAATAGCATGATATCTTTTTACTTTAGAACCTCTATAATTTTAAGATATTCTTAGGGACTTTATTTCTTACCTTATGGCACACTAAAACACTACTATGAAAACAAAACACTATTTTACAGGCCTACTCTTTTTGGCTTGCGTTGCCTTTGTTCAAGCACAAATGACAAAAATAACGTCCGTTGAAGGTATTACAGAATACCAAATGGAAAACGGTCTTAAAGTATTATTGTTCCCCGACAATTCTGCACAGACCATTACGGTAAACATTACCTACCTAGTAGGTTCTCGTCATGAAGGCTACGGCGAGAAAGGCATGGCCCACCTCTTGGAACATATGGTTTTTAAGGGAACACCTAACCATCCAGATATTCCACAGGAATTAAGTACCCGTGGGGCTCGGCCAAATGGCACTACCTACTATGATCGTACCAACTACTATGAAACTTTTAACGCCACCGAAGATAATCTGGACTGGGCTTTGGATTTAGAAGCAGACCGTATGATCAACTCCTATATAGCTAAAAAAGACCTAGAATCCGAATTTTCAGTGGTACGGAACGAATTTGAGAGTAGCGAGAACGACCCTAGTGGAGTTTTAATGGATAAGGTTATTAATAGCGCCTACATGTGGCACAACTATGGTAATTCTACCATTGGAAACCGTTCAGATATTGAGCGTGTGCCCATTGAAAACCTAAAGGCATTTTACAAAAAATTCTATCGTCCGGACAATGCCGTACTGATGGTTACAGGAAAATTCGAAGAAGACAAAACGCTAGCCTTAATAGAGACAAAATTTGGCGAAATAGCCAAGCCTATAACTCCTTTACGGGATTCATATACCGAAGAACCAGCTCAGGACGGTGAGAAAAGGGTGGCCATTAGTCGTGTTGGTGATCTACAAATTGTAAGTGCGCTCTTCCATACACCTGCTGGTTCTAGTCCAGATTATGCCGCCTTGTCCGTTATTGAGGACGTACTTAGCAACGAACCTTCTGGAAGATTATATAAAGATTTGGTTGAGTCACAAAAGGCTGCTTCGTTATGGTCCTACGCCCCCTTTTTAAAAGAACCTGGCTTTTTCTATATCGAAGCGAATGTTCCTTCGGACAAGAATGCAGATGAAGTACAAGACATTTTAAAAAACAGCCTGGACAATCTTAAGGATAATCCTATTACCCAAGAAGAATTGGACCGCGCGAAATCAAACTTACTGAAGAGTATTGATCAAATCAATAGAAATTCGGCCTATCTAGGTACCTATATGAGCGAATTTATAGCTGCCGGTGACTGGAGATTGTCTTTTCTTCATAGAGATCGTATTGAAGTTATGACATTAGAGCAAGTAAATATGGCTATGAATAAATACCTCATACCAACGAACAGAACTATGGGTCGTTTTTATCCCACAAAAGAGCCTATAAGGGTATCCGTTCCTCATACAGAAAATGTTTATGCGCTTGTAAAAGACTATAAAGGTAGGGAGGCAATGAGCACGGGAGAAGCATTTGATGTTTCTTATGATGCTATTGAAAACAGAACTAAAAAAGGAACCTTAGCCAATGGGGTAGACTATGGGTATATTGAAAAGAACAATCGTGGTAACACCGTAAAACTGAGCTTTAGTGGAAGAAACGGGGATGCGAGTTCCTTAATGAACAAAGGTATGAGTCCTCGCTTTACAGCTCAGATGTTGGATAAGGGTACCACGACTAAAACGCGTCAACAAATACAAGATGAGTTAAGTAGATTAAAGTCTTCCATTAGCTTTAGAGGTTCCAATGGTAATATTTACGCTAATATTTCATCGACGGAAGAATTTTTAATGCCCGCCATGGAACTGATGACCGACATGCTTCCTTTGATGCTGCCGAGCTAGAAAAATTAAAGACGGAGGAATTGGCGTCTTTAGAAAGCAATAAAACCGAACCTCAGTTTATAGCGCAACAACGGCTAGCGGAAATCAATAATTCTTATCCTAAAGGCCACCCATTATACAACATGAGTATTACAGAGCAGGAAGCTGCCATCAAAAATTTGACCGTGGAAGACCTCAAAACTTTTTACGAAGAATTTTATGGTTTAGGCAAATCCATTCTAGTGAGTATAGGAAATATGGACACAGAAAAAGTGTCTAAATTTATTGAAACAGAATTTGCCGATTTTAAAAGCAATCATCCGTACACCAAGATTAGCGACCCACATACAGTGGTTAAAGCGATTAATGAGAATGTACTAACGCCGGACAAGCAAAATGCAATGACCTTTGGCTTAATGGATGTAAAAATTAGTGAAGACGATAAAGACTATGCAGCACTGAATATTGCATCTACAATATTAGGAGGGGGTGTACTAAACTCTAGGATAACCGTTAGACTAAGACAAAATGATGGTGTAAGTTACGGAGCAGGTGCAGGGTTTCAAGCCGATAGTGACAAAGAGGACCAAAATTCACAAATGTATCTCTACGCAATTTACGCACCTGCCAATTATGACAAGGTACAATTGGGCTTTAAAGAAGAAATAGCACGTTTTATAACGGACGGTATAACTCAAGAAGAGCTGGAAAGTGCAGTTAATGGTTGGATTCAAGGTCAGAACGTATCCAGAGCAAAGGATAATGAACTCTCCAGCTTAGTCAATAACAATATTTTCTACGGTAGGGATATAACCTTTCAGAAGGACTTAGAAACCAAAGTCGCTTCACTTACTGTAGCAGATGTTAATGCGGCCATTAAAAAGTATATTAGGACATTTGACAAATGGTCCGTTGTTAACGCTGGGGATTTCAAATAAGATATACAAATTTCTAAAATTGAAAGCAGGAGCCGTTGGTTTCCTGCTTTTTTTTGATGTAGCCTGAGGTGAAGCAACTCTTTTTAAAATCGT
>RCNB010001993.1_pt1 | contig 13134 bp, 14 predicted proteins | sample 2041321 | NCBI WGS metagenome assembly RCNB01 (sample SAMN09708232, study PRJNA481090) | Marine sediment metagenome, whole genome shotgun sequencing project. | reverse complement strand
GCTTGCTCATCTCTACGAAGAGCCATGAATAAGAGCTCGGTATTACTTTCCTCGATAAATTTATTAAGCACTACTGTCTTCATTAGATGATTACCAGCATAGGATTCCGCTTCAAAGGGAAATGCATTAAATTCAAATTCAATACGCTTGAGTTCAGCTTGATTACGTTCATCCAAATCTTTTACTTGGATATCATTCCCCAATGACAAGATTTAAGCATATCGAAATTACATAACCATTTCAGGTCTATATTCCATTTTTTAGAAATAGTAACTAAAAAATCAGTTATTTCGGGAAAGGCGTCACCTTCATCGATGGTGATAACTTGAGGGAGATTAATGTTTTCCTCTATGCAAACTTGACGAATAATCCAAAGATTAGTAGTACTATCTTTTCCGCCAGTCCAGGTAATAGCACATTTTATTGGATTGAATTTCTCAAAAGCTTCCCGTACTACCTGTTTTGATTTTTCTATTAATTCCTTGTTCTTTTTCTTTGCTTCTTCGTTCATTCTCAATTCTCCTTTTTATTTCTTATTTTGCTGCCATCTATTTAACTGAGGCATTAGTTTTTTCTTCATATCTTCACTCTTAGCTGAGGTATCAATTAGGTTATTTAACTCTTGGGAGTCTCTGTTAAGATCATACATTTCCCAACTCTTATTATCTTCCCTGTAAATTATTTTTAGGTCATTCTCCTGATAGAAGTATATAGGTTTATCAGTTTCCCTTTCATGATTACTAGTTTTACCAATCGCTTCTCCAAAGACTCCATTTTGAGGATAATTCTTTAAAGGAAGCATGGAATACCCTCTAAATTTCTCAAATGGTTCAAGACCAAAGAGATAAAGTATAGTAGGAGGGATATCAATATTACTAACCAGATTATCGCACACCTCACCCTGGGTACGATTATACCTGTAAATAAGCAAAGGAGAATTGATGAGTTCAGAATACATTTTACCATCGTGAGAAAGACTATCGTGTTCACCAAATTCATCTCCATGGTCAGTAGTGATAATGATCGTTGTATCCTTTAAAATATTATATTTTTCCAATATGCTAAAAAATTCTTTAACATAATCATCAGTTTCACACACTCCGGCTTCGTAAAGTTTCTTTAAAAGTTTTACTGTTTTTTTATTTGAAACATCTCTTTTAAGTATTATTTCTTTAAAAAGATTTAACATTTCATTTTCAGAAAGATTAATTAAGGGATCTACTTTATTTAAATATTCTTTTGCAGGGATATAAGGTTCATGTACATCCATATAATGCGTCCACAAAAAAAAGGGATGATAATTATCGTTTTTAGTATAGGAGGATAGCCATTTATCTATTTTATAATTAATACCATCTCCTTTAATATAAGGTATTTTATCACTTACTTCGTCCTGCATAGAATCATAAAAAACATCCCAACCTCTGTTCCAACCAAAATAACCACAAAGATAGGGATTGGAGTGGAATGCGGCTGTAGTGATTCTATATTTTTTTAATACTTCTGAGATAAAGGTTCTTTTCGGGGAACATTTTTTCTGTCTGCCATATTCCAGATAATAAGAAGATGTGAGAATGCCAGGAAAGGAAGCTTGTGTATAAGGACCAGTAGATTGGGCATTTGTAAATTTAATAGATTTAGGTTGGAGGGAATCAAGAAAAGGGGTTAGCTTATTTTTGTTTCCATAACACCCTAAAACATCCTTTCTTAAAGCATCTATAGTTAATAAAATAATGTTCTTCATTTATTAAACTCCAATTTAAAATTATGGAATAAACAAAAAAATACCTAAAAATTTGCAAATTATCCTTTAATTTATAATAATCATTTCAGTATTTCTTATTAAAATCGATCTCTCTCTGTGCTTTTAAATATATCCAATTAGATAAGTTCTATCGAATAATGGCATTTATCTTTTGGGATAATAGTCATCCGAAATTCAAATATCCTATCATTGGTCCGGGCTACTCTTTCTACTAAAAGACCTAGAGAATTTATTGGAACATTAAGCTTTTCAGAATCATATTCATTAATTAGAATAGGCTCAAAAGTTTCTCTAACACGGGGTATTTTTATTTTATATTTTCTCATTAATATTTCGCATAGAGCAATATTAGTTAAATTTTGTTTTTCTAACTGTGGGAACAATTTTTCTATTAAATGCGAAATCTCTAAAGCTATAGGCTTTTGATCAATAAATACTATAAAAATTATCTTGTATACTTTAATTCCTTCTGTTAAATTCATAGCTTTCCGTATGAATTCATCTGGAAAAATTATTTTCTTTTCTATCTCTTTTTTATTTTGATATATATAAATATAATCTCCGAACTTAAATCCTCACAAAATCAGCTAATAAGAGAGAACTAGTCCATAAGAGTACCGCCATTAACATCTAAAATTTCACCTGTTATAAAAGAGGCTTCAGGAGAAGCCAAAAATAACACAGCAGATGCAACGTCCTCTGGTGTTCCTATTCTTCCTAGGGGTACAAGTGGAATAATCATTTTCTTCTTTTCTTCATCTGTAGATTCAGTAGCAATTGACCCGGGAGCCACAGCGTTAACATTTATGTTATATGGTGCAAGCTCAAATGCCAAAGATTTAGTAAGACTAATAATGCCGGCTTTGGAGGCGCAATAATGTGCTTTTGTAGGGTTACCGAATGTACTATAGACAACTCGCCCAGTCTTTCCTGTAAATGAGGTGATATTAATAATTTTCCCAGATCTTCGTTTGGTCATGTTTCTGATTACAGCTTTACAACAATTGAAAACACTTTTTAAGTTAATATTTATCACTCTATCCCACTCTTCTTCTTCTAACTCCACTATTGGTACGGATCTGGCAAATACAGCAGCATTATTGATCAAAATATCAATTCCGCCATAGGTGTTAATCGCCTTATCTATCATTGCTTCTACTTCGGCACTTTTTGAAACATCTGCCTTAACAACAAATGCCTTAAACCCTTTCTGGTTAATTTGTTTTGCTACCCTCTCTCCCTCTAGAAGATCGATATCGTTAATAATGACAGTTGCTCCCTCCTGAGCAAACCTCTTCGTAATAACCATCCCCACCCCTCTGGCGGCTCCAGTTATCAATACAACTTTTCCTTGAAATTTCATTTTTCTTTTCTCCTTCTTGTCTTATTTCATTAACAGATTTGGTAAAAATAGAACAATGCCAGGAATATATGTAATAAGAAACAATACCAGTAGCAATGGTATGATAAACGGGAACGTATATCTAAACGCTCTTTGAAAAGAAATCCCCCCCATGGCAGATACTACATACAAGACAGGTCCAACTGGAGGTGTAAGATTTCCTATCATTAAATTTAGAACCACAATTACTCCAAAGTGTACTGGGTCTATCCCTAATTTTACAATAATAGGAAAAAATATTGGTGCTAACAATATTATAGAAGGAGTAACCGTAGTAATCATACCCATTAAAAGCAGTACACAATTAGCTATTAATAGAAATACTGGACGAGTAATATGTGCTGAAGTAATAAAACCCAATAAAATCTGAGGAATATTCTCCCTTGTTAATATCCAGGTGAATGTACCCACTGTTGCCAGAAGAAAAAGGACAACCCCTATTCTAACGACAACCTCAAGAAAAATCTTCGCAAGATGACTGAACATAAGTTCCTTATAGATAACAAATCCCAGAAAAGAAGCCCAAAGTACAGCAACTACAGCTCCTTCTGTAGGAGTAAACACGCCTAAAAAAATTCCTCCAAGTAATATCACAGGCGTCAACAAAGCCAAGAAAGATTTAAAAAAGCTTTTTAATATTTTTTTCATAGACGGAAAAGCAGCTTTAGGATAATTTCTTTTTCTTGCATAGAAAAATACCATTATCATTAATGCGATCGCCATTAATATTCCAGGTATAAAACCTGCCAAAAATAACCGTCCAATTGATGCATCAAAAGCCATTGCATAAATTATCATTGGCACACTTGGAGGAATAATAGGCCCAATAGTCGATGATGCAGCAGTTATCGCTACAGCGAACTCTGCATCATATCCGCGCTCCCTCATAGCCTTTATCTCTATCGCTCCCAACCCACCAGCGTCGGCAATAGCGCTTCCCGACATTCCGGAAAAAATTAGACTGGCGAGTATGTTAACATGCCCTAATCCACCTTTTAAATGACCTACAAGAGACTCTGCAAAATCAAAAATCCTACTGGACGTTCCACCAGCATTCATTAACAATCCTACCAACATAAACATCGGGAATGCCAAAAAAGGAAAAGAATTAACAATTTGAAACATTTGTTGCGGAATAATAACTAAGGGAACATTTTCAATTAATAAGTACATGAATGAAGCAATTGCTATGGCGATTGAAATAGGGGTGTTTAGCATTACTAAAAATACGAGTATGGCAAAGATTAATAGCATCATTATGGCTTTCCCTCATTATTCCCCTGGGTTAACCACTGTTCTAATGAGAATACTAAAGAAATTATCGCAAATATGAGCAAAGTTATATAGATGATAAATTTTGGTATTCCCAAAGCCGCTGTTTTGATTGAACCAGCTAGAGCAATGAAGTTGATGTCAATAACCGTGATGACAATACAGAAAAGTATTATCAGACTCCATACTATTCTCTTGACAATTTTCCGAAGTTCTGATGGTAAAAAAGACCCTAAAAAATCCACCCTTATATGAGTAATAGGAGAGTTTTTTCTAAAGGCAAGTGCCGCACCGATAAATATGGTCCAGATAAGAATAATTCTGGAGGCTTCACCAGTCCAAAAAAGGGGGTTATTAAAAATATAGCGTGAAATTATTCCAGCAGATAAAGTAAAAATCATCAAAACCATAAGAATAATACCCAAAATAGAAGCAATTGAATTAAAAATAGAAGCAACTTTTTTTACTGTTAGCAATAGCCTCTTGTCTTGTTTCATTTATTTATCCCTTTTCTATCTATTCCAATCTTTAAAGTACACAAAATAAGATTGATTTTACTACATAAGCATACCTAAATTCATTGGGAGAAGATTACTAGCATCCCCTCCCAATGAATCCTGTTTATAGAATATCTTTATTCCTGTGCTTTAAGAACTTTTTCGTAGAGGCCTTCTCCCCATTCTTCTTCGAACTGATAAGGTATATCTTTTACAGCTTCCCGAAATTCTTCAATATTCGGTTTCATAACTATCATCCCCTCATCCAACAACTGCTCAAGAAGTTCGTATTTCAATGTATTATATTCCTCGAAGCTGGTTTCCTCGAATATCTTAGCCCCTTCTAAGAGAACATTACGATATTCCTCGGGGAGACTTTCAAATTTTTTCTCACCTACAAGTAAAATCTCCGGGTTAAGGGCATGTCCGGTAAGAATCAGATATTTTTGCACTTCATAGAACTTAGCAGCGATAATCTGTGGAAGTGGGTTTTCCTGTCCATCTACAACTCCCTGCTTTAGCGCTAAGTATACTTCCGAAAATGCCATAGGAGTTGGAGAAGCATCCCAGGCAATAAACGAAGCCTTTCTTAAGGGAATATTAGGAATCCGGATTTTTAACCCTTTCAAGTCTTCTGGCTTATATATAGGTTTATTGGCAGTTAAATGTCTTGCACCTAAATACCCTATACCAAGTACACGGATATTTCGTTTGGTAATGAGCCTATTTCTTATCTCTTCTCCGATAGGGCCACTTAACACTTTAAACATACTCTCCGCGTCTTTGAAAACATACTGCCCGGCAATAAGCCCCCACGCCGGTTCTAAACGGCTGAGCAAACCGGGTCCTCCTGTTCCCATATCTACTGTTCCAAGAGAGATATTTTCAACAAGTGTACTCCCTGCCCCCAGAGCGCCCTGAGGGTGTACATCTATGATTAATTTTCCATCACTTTTCTCCTTCACGTAGTCAGCCATTGCCAGTGTAGCCTTCTGTATGGGATGTGTTATGGGAAAAATATGTCCTAGGCGAAGAGTAACTACCTTTTGTTCAGCAAAAATTCCTCCGCCTAATAATCCAATTATTATCACTATACACAAAAAACAAAATATCAATCTAACTCTTAATGTCCTTCTCATTATTATACCTCCTTATCTTAATTTGATTCTATACTTTTACATCCTAAATATCTATTACGTGTCTCATCACTCCCTTCTTTTAAAATTTTCCTTCCTCTGTACGCAAAAATCCCTGGCGAAAAATCTGCTACACAACATCGAGTTCCATATTATCCTCTGGTGACGAGCTTGAATGAACCTAATTAAAAAACTATTCTAAGTGAATCATTTGAAAATTGTTTCTTTTTTGCTTTTTCTATACTTCTTCGTGTCTTTTTAGGTATTATCGTATTCAAACTTCCCACCAGGTTTTAAAACAACAAGTTTTACTCCGGGAATACTATTTTTTATGTAATCTTCTAAAACTTTCGTGTCCTGCTTTATAATAGGATAAGTATTGTAGTGCATCGGAATGACAATTTCAGGTCTTATCAATTTTGCTGCAATTGAGGCAAGTTTTGGTCCCATATTGTATTTTCCGCCAATAGGAAGAATTGCTATATTAGGATTATATATCTCCCCAATCATTCTCATGTCTGTAAACAAACCGGTATCCCCAGCAAAATAAACCCCTACACCATTCTCTGTTTTTATTACATATCCTGCTGCGCCTGCCCCTGGTAACATTTTTTCTTCACTTAACCACTCCTCACCGTAAAGCTCAGAAAGATGTGCTGCAAAGGTCATATGAATGGTAATCCCGTCTATCTCTGTTGAACCGCCTATATCCAATGTACAAGAGGCTTCATTATACTTTAGACCTTTACTGTCAGCATAATGACCTATTTCTGGCGAACAGATAAGTTTTGCGCCAGTAGTCTTTACAATTTCAATGGCATCTCCTATATGGTCGTTATGGCCATGACTTACGCAAACTATATCAGCCCTTTTAATATCTCTTGTCTTTATCGATGATACAGGATTTCTGTTAAGCCAAGGGTCAAGATAGATGTATTTGCCCTTGTCGGTTACAATTTCAAAAGCCGCGTGCCCTAACCACCTTATACTTATCATTTTTACCTCCTTATCAGTATCTTTTTAAAAATTATCATCGCTTACTTACTACAAAAAAACCGAGCAGGCTATTTTTTATCCCCAAGGCAATTCCTCAAAAGATATATTATCAAACCAAATTTTACCTCTTCCCAGGACAAAACATCTAATATCTACCGCAGTGGCCTCTTTAGGGGCTCTAACTTCAAGAGCATTTTGTTCCCAGTCAGTTGTTCCTTTTCGAGGTTTTGTTCCAGGAAGGAAAGAAGTATAAGTGAAAAACCCACCCATACTATCTAAAAATGCTACCTGAGTATGAGCAAATCCATCAAGCTCAGCGGTCTTAACCACATCGGTCAATCTATAAAGCCCTCCTGGAGTTACCCTTACAGTCTGTTGCCACCAAACACTTCCTGTTCCATAGTACTCTATACCTACACTATGAGTCCCTTTAAAGTGAACCCGTGAATCCCAAAAAAGCTTACATCCCGGTCCTTCAGAAAGAAGAGTACATTTGACCCAATCGGCAGGATACCCAATATTAGGATAAGCCTCCCTTTCAAAGTCACCGTTCATTAAACGATCTTTAATATGACCCTGATAATAGTTTCTAAAGCTCCAGACTATATTACCTGAAGGATCAACCTCTATTACCTGTCTGCGCTGTTGGATAGAGATTAGCGTATTTCCATTAGGCAATCTATCTGCCTCATAAGGCATCCCAAAATAACCCAAATAAAAAGACCAGATAATTTCACCATTATTATTCACCTCAATTATGCGATTGTTTTTTGAATCAGTTATTAGCGTATTTCCATTTTGAAGCCTGTCTGCATCTCTTGGCCAATTAAGCATCTTTAAAGACCCATCTCCATATGACCACACTATATCTCCTTTAGGATTAATTTCTATAACCTTATTTTGGTCAGAACTTGCAACAATTGTGTTTCCATTGCTCAGCCTATCTGCATCATGACAATGTTTGAGTTTAGTATATTTCCAAACAATGTTTCCCTTTTTGTCAACTTCTATCATTCTATCGTTATTTCTATCAGAGATAAGGATTGCTCCTCTTTCCGTTTCCTCTGCATCATTTGGATAACGAAGATGCGAACCATCACTTAGCATACCACTTCCCTTGCCCCACTTCTCCGAACTCCATATTATATTGCCCCTCCTATCTATCTCTAAGATTCTATTGTTCCAAGTATCACTAATTAAGATGTTACCATTTTTTAATACTTTCGAACTGTGGGCAAAAACCAAGCCATTTGAGTAGCGCCAAACTATCCTACCGATAAGGTCAACTTCTAAGATCTCACTGCCAAATCCTGACCAGTAACCGGCATCCGTAATAAGAGTATTGCCATTAGATAACCTTTCTACGCTACAAGGCCAATCAAGCATACCAGGGGGTGAATAAGTTGTGGGTATTTCTTTTTTCATCTGTCCTTTCCTCTCAATCATTAAAGCCTCAATCCGGTATTTACCATTTTTGGAAGATAATTAACCAAGATAACCTAATCGAGATAGTCTTTCTCTGATTTCATCTTCATCTTCTTTCGAATATACCCTCTCTTTTTTAGTCAATACTTTCCCTTCCATATCCTGGGGTATAGTTGCTCCAAATAAATGCAATATTGTAGGTGCTATATCTAAAAGATCCGCATCGGATACTTTACCTCTTTTAGGAACTCCTTTTCCTGCCATTGCAAAAAAACCAAAAGGACCATGACCACCATCATCAGGACCTTTAGGAGTATCATAAGAATAAATTGAGTCATAACCTATAAGCTCGCTTATGTTCCAGTAACAGTTATCAAAGTAAACGAAAAGATCGGGACCAAACTTCGCATACTCGCCTGAATGAATGTCTTTTCTTTTATACACCTTGGTGTCTAAACTCTCACCCTTTTCATCTGTTATAGCTTTCAATTTTTCAGCCAACTCGTCTAAAAGCCTTTCGTAATCTTGGGAATCAACTATCCCTTGAGATTCTCTTCCTTTTACGTTAAGGTAAAGCTGACCGGTAAAGCCTGTAGCCCAAGCTTTTGTTTGAGACCAGTCAATATCTACCTGCATTAGAGAAGTTGGCCTTTCAGGTCTTTTTCTAAGCTTCATATAACCTTCCTTAATCAGCCATTCATTTAAATTGATTCTCCCATCCAGTCTCTGAACACTGTGATCGCTTGTCACTATCATTGCTGTATCCTCGTCCACTAAATTCAAAATTTCTCCCATGCTCTCATCGCAAAACTTATAATGATTTTTTAATGCACTTCCGTACTTAGGATGGGGAGTATATCTTCTGTGGTTTTTATCAAAGTAGCGGTAAAATAGATGGGGCATTCTATCAGTGCCCATGATCACGGTAAACACAAAATCACATTTCTTTTCCTTTATGAAATACTTTGTTAGCTTAAATCGTTGTTTATCCATATCATAAATTCGTTTCAACACCACTTCCTTATCCATTTTTCGAAAATTCATATCAGAGGTAGAGGCATCAATGATATACTGACCTATTATTTTTTCAATTTCTTTCTTTAATGAAGCAGGATGGGTAAACTGTTTATTTAAACTGGGGGTCATAAAAGAAGAAATACTGTACCCACCTGGAATCTCTGGAGGAGGATAAGTAACCGGAACATTAATTATTGCTACTTTTTTGTTATAGCCTGACAGGATTTTGTAAATTGTATCCACCCTTTCATCTCTCACCCTTGAGTTTACAAGTTCAGACTGTTCATAAGAGTAGTCGTCTCTGTAGGTAAAGTCCCAATAGCCAAAATGTCCGGGGTTTTTACCGGTAAGTATACAACTCCAAGCTTGTGGTGTAATGGGAGGAACAGTACTTTTTATATTCCCATGTATTCCCTCTTCCATCAACTTACTTAAATTGGGAAGTTCACCCTTCCATTGATAAACTAAATCTGGATTAAGACCATCCAGACCAATCATCACAACTTTTTTTGGTTTTTGCATTACATCTTTCCTTAATAAATAGTTTTTTTAGTTTTAAAAAAGTGGTTACAGAACGCCGAGCTCCTTGAGTATATTCTTCAATATTTCTTTTTTATCCTTTGATAGTGGGCTAATAGGAGCTTTTGCATCTCCAACATCTATACCAATCAGCTTTAAAGCATCCTTTATTACCACAGGAAAACTCCCTAAGTTAAAAGCCGACCTTAAGGGAGCTAACTTAGCTTGAGCTTGCTTAGCTCTATTTATATCTCCTCTTATATAGGCTTCGTAAATCTCTGAAACTAATTTTGGAGCTACATTTGCTGTAGCTGCAATTGCTCCTTTGCCCCCATATAAAAGTGTTCCGTAAATCAGAGTATCTCTTCCAGCTAAAACAGAGAAGTCATCATCTGTCTTTCTAATATACTCTGCGATTAGAGTCATGTCTCCACTGCTATCTTTGATCCCAACTATATTATCAACTTTAGAAAGACGAACTACCAAAGCGGTTGAAAGATTAACCCCTGTTCTCCCCGGGTTATTGTAAAGAAGCACTGGCAAGTGGGTGGATCCAGCAATAGAAAGATAGTGATCATAAAGCTCGTCCTGAGAAGGAGATATAAAAAAGGGAGTAATTATTGATACAGCATCTGCACCTATATCCTCAGCCATCTTAGTTAGAGAGATAGTTTCCTTAGTGGTGATTGCTCCTGTTCCTGCGTATACCGGGACTTTTCCTTTTGCTTGATCCAAAACAATCTCTATAATTATTTTCTTTTCCTCTTTTTCCAGGGCATAAAATTCTCCTTGACTTCCCACAGGAAATAGACCATGAACTCCACCTTCAATTAGATAATCAACAAGTTTTCTTAATACTACTTTGTTTACTTCTCCTCTTTCATTAATGGGGGTAATCATAGCGGGAATAATTCCTTTTGGTGTAAATGACATCTTTAAATCTCCTTATCTAAACTTACTTCTATAGTAAATCTCTTTTTACGCCAGCCAAGTGCTCGTACATTTTCTTATGAGCATCTTTACTATTTTTGTTTTTAATGGCGTTCAAGATATCAGCATGCTCTTCAAATACTCGTATCCTCTCATACCTGCAATTAATATTTTTACTTCGGAATTACCTGCTTAACAATACATCATCCTAATAGCCAATAATAATATACATTGTTTAATCTTTATTATTTTATTTATTTAAAAAGATTTGGGTAGAAATAATCAGACATTAACCGGCAAGTAGTCCTTAGATGTTCACGCATACGGTACTCACTTTTTTCTTCATCTCTTTCCTCAAGTGCATTAATAATTGCTAAATGTGATTCTTTAGATTTTTTTTCAATCAAAACTGATTTTTGTGTAATATTTCTTGTTAAAGCTGTAAGATCTCTTAATTTGTTATAGAATTCTGATAAAAAAGTATTACTTGCCGTAGTAATGATTAAATCATGTAACTTTCTTCCAAAAAAGACACTTTCCTGACAATTTCTTTCAATATCAATTTCTTTAATTTTTTCTCTTATTTCTTTTATATTTGAAAAAAATTTAGTATCACCTTTTTGACAAGCTAACCTTGCTGCCATACCTTCTATGCCCTCTCTGCTCTGAAATATATTAAATATTTCCTCTAATGATATCTTTCTTATTATGTATCTTCTTGAAGGTTCTTGTTCAAGCAAACCATCAGAAGCTAATCGCCATAAAATTTCTCTTACAGGTGTTCTACTTATGCTGTATTCGTCACTAATCTCACGTTCGACTAAAATACTTCCGGGCAGTAATTTTCCAGACATTATTTTTGTTTTTAATTCTTTATAGATGGTATTTTTCATTTTTTATTATAACCAACCTATGTATACCATTGGTATATTTACTATAAAAATAATAGTATAATTATATTAGTTTGTCAAGTGTTCTTACATGTTTGTTGTTTTTAGATAAAATAAAGGAAATCCCTATTAGAATACCTTTACTGAATCATACCTTAAGACTCTAAAACGGGAGGAGTTGTATTTATGGAAACATGAAACTTTTTTGGTTATAATAAAGCGGTGTTGGTGAATTTATTATTGAAGAAATAGAGGGAGAAATAGAAAGGGAATTTAATGAAGAAGTGAGATTAAATCTCTTTATTTGATTAAAAATTTAAAAACATTGTCAAATAATTAGGGTCGGATTTATCCGACCCCTACACAAAAAACAATACAAAAAAATCGAAAAATGATTTTTCTATCTAAAACAAAAAATGATTATCTAAAAACTTTATCCCGGCAACGCCGTTCTGCTACAAATTATAATTAAAGTTTGTCAAAAGACCGTTGCCTAACAATGTCTTATGAAGTATATTTATCATAACAAATGATTTCTGATAAAGGTTTTCTTTCAGTTTTGGTACCTAATACTTCGGGATATCCTAAAGGCATAAGAGAGGTGATTCTCACACCCTCCGGTACACCTAAAATCTCCTTAACTTGATCCTGATAGAATGCACCAATCCAGCAAGTCCCTAATCCCAGGGAAGCTGCCTCTAAACTCATATGGTCCAGAGCAATAGTTAAATCAATAGAATAGCTGTGCTCTCCACAGGTCATTACATAATCAGGATTAGTAGCACACCCTGCAATAACCACCGGGGCTTCTCCCATAAATTTCTGATTTTTACAAGCTGGAACCAATTTTTTTCTTAAATCTTCATCTTTTACTACAATAAATTTACATTGCTGTCTATTGTTAGCAGACGAACCTGCCTGCTTCTAATACCTGCTGTAATACATCTTCTGGAATTTCTTTGTCCTGATAACTACGTACACTCTGTCTTTTTTTGATTGCCTCTAAAATCATTCTGTTTCCTCCTCTTGATTTTTTAACAATGAACTCAGTAAATTAAATCGTAGATTGGCGAGACGCCTGTTCTACGTCATTTAGATTAATTCTTAATCTAAATTTTTTAAATCTTCTGTTTCCAATGAATCTTCCAGGTTATCCAATTCCTTTAATTCATCCTGTGCTTCGGAACTTTCTAATGTTTCTTTTTCTTTTTCCATCTTAACTTTTCTCCTTTCCCTTTTTTCTTATCTTTCTATGGACATTGCTAAAATAATAATTTATTTCCCT
>RCNB010001928.1_pt1 | contig 13136 bp, 8 predicted proteins | sample 2041321 | NCBI WGS metagenome assembly RCNB01 (sample SAMN09708232, study PRJNA481090) | Marine sediment metagenome, whole genome shotgun sequencing project. | reverse complement strand
CGGTCTCTGGTGACGCCAGGGAAATTGTCTACCAGCGCCGCTCTGGAGCGTGTCAAGCGATTAAACAGGGTGGACTTACCCACGTTGGGTCGTCCAATGATGGCTACTACCGGTTTCATGGCCCCGTACAATATATCAAATGTGACCAAAGGGCAATAGATGTGCCTGCCTTGCAGTGAACGACGGAACTGATCAATAACTCCCAAGAATCCTTAAATAATCTGTTTTTTCCTCTAGAGCGCGTAATACGGACCTAAATGAATCTGATTGAACGTCTGCCACATAGAACATATATTCCCAGGGTTTTCCGGGGATCGGCCGGGACTCAAGCTTGACCAGGTTGATGTTTTGTTCCGCGAATATCTTGAGTGTTTCAAATAGTGCTCCAGGCCGGTTGCCTGCCGAATAGATGAAAGAAGACTTTGCCTTGGGTCCGTCTTGCAACGGTTCATTTCCGATGATCACAAACCGCGTATAGTTTCTCGGGTTGGTCTCGATTCCTTCTTCAATTACTTCCATGCCGTGAATCTCGGCGGCTTCCTTGCTGGCGATGGCACTGTCGGCCGGGTTGTTCGTCTCTTTGATATTTGTGATGGCGGTAACTGTATCTTTCGAGGAAAGGAGTTCCCAACTGGAATGCTGTTCTAGAAACTGCCTGCATTGCTGGAATACCTGCGGGTGGGAAAAGACCCGTTTGATATCTTCTGTCTTTGCACCCCGGTGGCCTACCAGATTGTGCACAATGCGAAGTGTTATCTCTCCGATGATCTTAAGGTCATATTCTAAGAGAAGATCATAGTTTTCATGTACACTCCCAGCCAAGGAGTTTTCCAGCGGCACAACGCCAAAATCGGTTTCGCCTAAATTGATCGCCTCAAAAATAGCCCTGAACGAAGACATTGCTACAGGCTTTACCTTTGTTCCAAAGTACTGAGTGCAGGCCTTGTGGCTGAAAGTTCCCATCTCTCCCAAGAAGCCGGCCTGTTCAATCCCCTTGCCATTGGTCTTTTTTAGGCGATCCACAGCCTTGGCCTTGTCCAGATAGGTAAAGTCCACCTGTTTTCCCACGACAGGGGCAATTACATAGATATTTCGCATAAGACGCCCGAATTGTTTTGGATAAAGGCTTTGAGCGCCGTCTGAGAGAGCCTTGTCCGGATCATGGTGGACCTCTATCATCAGGCCGTCTGCACCTGCGGCCACAGCAGCTCGTGCCATGGGGCTTACCTTTTCCCGAATCCCAGTTGCATGACTTGGGTCAATAATAATGGGCAGATGGGTCAGTGCCTTGATTACGGGAATAGCGGACAGGTCTAATGTGTTTCTCGTATAAGGCTCAAAGGTGCGGATTCCTCGCTCGCAAAGGATTACATTATCATTGCCTTCAGAGAGGATATATTCGGCAGACATCAGCCACTCTTCAATAGTGGCTGAAAGACCTCTTTTCAAGACAACCGGTTTTCCAAGGCGGCCCACACACTTCAGAAGCTCGAAGTTTTGCATGTTTCTGGCGCCGATCTGCACGACATCTACATATTTCATCATCATGTCCGCCTGGGAAGGGGAGGTAATCTCCGTGACCACGCGAAGGCCGACTCGTTCTCGTACTTCGGCAAGGATCTTGAGACCTTCCTCTCCAAGGCCTTGAAAAGAGTAAGGCGAGCTTCTGGGCTTAAAGGCCCCGCCGCGAAAAAGTATTGCCCCGTATTTTCTGACTTCTTGTGCAATGGTGAGCGCTTGCTGTCTGCTTTCAACTGCGCAAGGACCAGCTATAACAACGATACGTTCTCCTCCGACTGCGACATCTCCTACGTCCACTATGGAGTCTTCAGGATGCATCTGGCGGCTTACCAGCTTGAAAGATGTAGAGATAGGCACAACCTTTTCTACGCCGGACATCTTTTCAAAAAACTCGATATCGTAACCAGCATTTCCGGTAGCCCCGATAACACCTTGTCCCGCCTCTGACATCTCTCTAACGATACAGCCGCCATCGCGCAAAAGGCTTAGTATTCGGTTTTTCTCCTCTTGTGTGATGTTGGCCTTGAGTACGATAATCATGACAAAACCTCCTTTCTGAGTTTGCTCCCAAACAAAAAAACCCCGAGAAATTTGCTCCCCGGGGTTTTACGTTCACAAAAAAACCCCGAGCAGACTTGCTCAGTCTGCCCGGGGTATCTTTAGCTTGATTTAGCTAGACAACCAGGCAGACGTTTCTAAAGCTAAAAAAGAAACGTCCAAAATTAAAGAACTTCAAGCTATCCAAGTTATAAGCCATCAAATCTGCTTCCTTAAATTAAAATATACTAAAAACATATTGGATTATCCAAATATTGTCAAGGATTATTTTGCCCGGTCTGCCCGGTTATTTTGTTCGGATACTTGCTAAAAGGCCGTGCATATCCTCTAAAATCATATAAATGGCAGGGATTAGGAGAAGCGTAATGCCGGTAGCAAAGAGCACGCCAAAGCCAAGGCTTATGGCCATGGGGATGAGAAACTGAGCCTGGACGCTTTTTTCCATAAGCATGGGCGTTAACCCCGCAAAGGTTGTAAGTGATGTGAGGATAATTGCCCTGAAGCGCATCCCTCCGGCTGTGATAATAGAATCATGGGCTGTCTTTCCCTGGCGGCGGATACGGTTTGTAGCGTCAATAAGTATGAGTGAATCGTTTATTACCACTCCAGCTAGACCTACGATTCCAAACATGCTTAAAAGGCTTAGATTGTGTCCCATAATTAGGTGTCCTGCGATGGCGCCAACCAGGCCAAATGGAATGGCCACCATGATAATGATAGGTTGTGTAAACGACCTGAAAGGTATTGCCAACAAGGCGTAGATGGCAAAGAGGGCAACAATGAAGCCTTTTACAACATCGTCCATAGATTCCTTTTGCTCTTTGCCGGCCCCCTCGATGCTGTAACGCAGACCCGGATAGCGCTTTTCCAGCTGGGGCAAGACGCGCATTCTAAGATCCATACGGACTTCGTTGGCATTAGCGATTGCGGTGTCGACATCGGCCATCACCTTTATTACTCTCTGGCGCTGGGCCCTGATTATTGATGTATAGCCCCTTTCCATATTAATCTTGGCCACTTCCTTGAAAGGCACTTCGTGTCCATCAGCGGTGCGAATGCGCATCTGTTCGATAGAATCCAAGGTATTTCGTTCCGACTCTGGATAACGGATCATTACCTTTACCTCATCTTCGTTGCGCTGAAATCGAAGTGCCTCTGCGCCGTAAAGGGCGTGACGTACCTGCCGGGCGAGATCTTCAAGTTTGAGTCCCAGACTGCGGGCGGTGGGTTTGAGTTTAAGCTGCATTTCCATCTTGCCCGGCAGAAAGCTGTCAGTTACATCAAATACGCCGGAGTAGCCCTTTAACTTCTCTTTGAGTTCATCGGCAACTCGAACAAGCTGATCGTGATCCTTGAGTGACATGTGTACCTCTACAGGGTTGCCTACGGTAAAAAGCGCACTCTGGAATGTGATTGCCTCAGCATCCGGAATGACTCCGACCTCTTCGCGCCACAACCTGACAAGTTCTTTAGCGCTTACATCGCGCTGCCCGCCTTCCAGAAGTTCGATCTTTATCTGTGCCAGATGGCTTCCTTCCTGGGGCCCTGCAGCCATTGGGCCGTGACCGCCTCCGTGATGTCCAACGGAGGTTATGCTGTGTTGAAAAAGAGGTAGCGCATCTTCCGGACGATCTTTGTCTATCCTTTTGAGTACTTTTTTTGCAGAGCGCTCAAGATGACCGGCAATATTTCGCGTTCGTTCAAATGGTGTGCCTGTAGGCATTGTAAGGGAGCAGATCAGAAGGTCGCCTTCTACTTCAGGAAAGAGGTTAAACTTGATAAATCCGCCTTTCCACACCCCTATTACTATAAGAAGCATCGCGATGCCTATGGCCAGTGTGACGTAGCGCCAACGGACACAGAAATCTACCAGTCTACGGTAAGGCCCGTTAATGATCTGCTTAAGCCACAAGGACATCCGTTTTTCCTTCCTGGGCCCCTTGCCGTTATTTGTCGTGCGGTACTTGGCCCTGGCAAGGTGGGCTGGAAGTATAAGCAGGGATTCCACCAGGGAGCCGAGCAAGACGACGATAACTACAATGGGAATATTGCGCATCACTTTTCCCATGGTACCCGAGGCCATAAGAAGGGGCAAGAAGGCGGCAACCGTGGTAAGTACTGCAAAGATGACCGGTCGTCCAACTTCCATTGCCCCCTCAACTGCCCCATCAAGTCCCTTGGTTCCTTCGTTTTGCTTACGGAAGATATTCTCTCCTACGACAATTGCATCATCGACGACGATTCCCAAGACGGTGATAAAGGCAAAGAGGGAGATCATATTGATGGAGACATCACACTTGGGTAGTATCAGAAGCCCTGCCGCAAAGGAGATCGGTATTCCCAGAGTGACCCAAAAAGCGAGCCGCACATTGAGAAATAAACCCAGAAGGATGCTTACCAAAACAAGACCTATGGCCATATTTCTTAACAAAAGGTCGATACGGCTTCGCAATATCTTGGATCTATCGCTATAAAAATCGATATTGATGCCATGAGGAAGATTTGGCTTAATTCGTTTGATGTACTCCTTGACAGTGTCTGTCACCTTCAGGGCGTTTTGGTTGGCTACGCGGTATACCTTGACAACGCCGGAAGGTTTACCATGAAACTGGGTTACAAGGTCTACGTCTTCAAAGCCGTCTTTGAGGTCGGCAATTTGGCCCAAAGTGATTAGGGTGCCGTCAGGGTCCGTAATGACGGGCACATCCGCGTAATCTCGGGCGTGGTAGCGCTTACCTTTTGTGCGGATGAGTATTTCGCCGCCCTCAGTCTCAATGCTTCCGGCGGGAAGGTCGAGGCTGGTCTTTCTGACTGCCTCTGCCACCTTGCCCATTGTTAGTCCATGGCGGCGAAGGGTATGTTCGGAGATTTCAAAATGGATCTCATCCCGGCGTATGCCAAAAAGCTCTGCATAGGTAATACCAGGCAGATTGGTTAAGTCGTTCTTTATGTTCTCGGTCAGGTGTTTGATCGTTGATTCAGGTGCATCGCCGTAGACGGCAACATTTATTACCTGGACTCGCTGGGTAAGTTCGCGCACTACCGGTTCTTCCGCCTCGTCGGGAAAGGTTGTAATACGATCCACTTCCGCCTTTACGTCGTCAAGGAGTTCCTTTAAGTCCCAGTCTGTCATTACCTCAATACTTACAGAACCGAACCCCTCTCTTGCCTCTGAGTCGATCCGCTTGATCCCTTCAAGGCCTGCAATTTTCTCTTCGATTCTTGTAACGATTGACTCTTCCACCTCGGCCGGCGAGGCCCCGGGATAGGACATGCTTATGCTTATTCGATCCAGAGAGATTTCCGGAAAGACCTCAAGTTTCATGCTAAGCCCCGTTACAGTGCCGGCCAGAAGGATAAAGAGCATAAGCAGATTGGCGGCGACGTGATTTCCTGCAAACCAGGCTAGGATACCTTTCATGACAACTTTCTCCTAAACTCTTCAGCTTAATGAAATCGTAAAAAATCCATAAACGGACGACACAGTAAAAAGATCCAGATGCAAGGCGTGTGAGCCTTAAGGAATGAGGCGTACTTTATCGTACGTCGCAATGACGAAAGATGAAGCACAACGCCGCAGATGGACTTTTTGCGAAGTCGTCAAGCTTGTGGCACAGCACGCACCTTCATGCCGTCTGTAACGGTCTTAAGGGGCGTGGTAACAAGTCGATCTCCATTTTTAAGGCCAGTTCGGATTACAGCCTCACTGCCTTGAATCAAGGCAACCTCTACTTCTCGGAAGCGAAGGCGGCTCTCTTGATCTACAGTCCAGACAAGGCTTCCCTGGTGTAAGGCAGAGCGGGGGATAGTTGCGGCATTCGATAAAGTACGGCCCTTGATATCGACGGTGACAAAAAGGCCCATTGCAAGCGGTGGCATTTTTACGTAAGGCTCTTTTACCTCAACAACGACATGAATCATTCTTGTTCGCTCATCGAGTTTGCCTTCCGAGCGAACCACTTTACCGGGCCAGGTTAGCTGTTTTCCTGCGAGGAAGGTATGTGCTGTGGCAGGAGAACCTGGCCCTTTGGCATCGGTAAAACCTGGTACATGAAACCAGGAGAGTTTTTCGTCTTCAAAGGGAAGTACTATTTGGGCTGCCTCTGTGGAATAAAGGTTAGCCAAAGATTTTCCGGGAGAAACATATTGACCAATGTCAACATTTTCTTTGGCAATCCTTCCTTTAAAGGGGGCTTTGATCTCTGTCCTTTCGAGATTCAACACAGCCTTTCCCAGCTCCGCACGGCTCGCACTCAACTTGGCCCGGGCCGCGGCCAGTTGTGGCTCTTTGGCTACTAAAGGTGACGGTTTTGGGTTTCCTTTGAATTCACTGGCAGTATGCTGCCCCCATTCTTCCCGTGCTGTGGCGGCCTCCTGTTGCGTCAATTGAAGATGGCTTTCGGCGTCTTTTACGCCGGCTTCGGCCAGAATTATGGCCAATTTGTAATCCCGTGGATCGATTCGAAGCAAGGTCTCGCCCTCAGAAAAGGTCCCACCATTTATCAGCGCAGGGGAGATATAAACAATTGTGCCTGCCACCTGAGGGGTCAGTTCGATTTCCCGTACAGGCCGTACCGTGCCTTCTCCTTGGATGTGGATGGTCTTCCCCCCGGTTTTTACCTTGATTGTGCGGACCATGGGAGCTTTTACCGTCGGTTTCACCTTTTTCATCTCCGGCTTGCCTGCCATTAATGCCCGCATACCTAAGATACCGAATGTAACTATGGCAGTGGTAATAAAGATATGGAGTGCGTGCTTCTTTAGGTTGTTCATGGTAAGTTTCCCGTAATTCGTTTAGTTGGTTATATTGGTTTAACTGGTTTTGTCCGTTGCCTCTGCTTGTCTTTCAACTGTGCCCCAGTCGCCACCCAGCGCACGGTGCAGTGTCACGCGGTTCGTTAATATAGCCAGATCCACTAGGATCAGGCTCTCTTCGGCCTGAAGGAGGCTCCTTTCGGCCTGAAGGACCGGCAAAAAGTCAATGACACCACGTAGGTAGCGTTGCTTTGCCACCTTGTAGGAGATGCTTGCTTGGACCAGAAAATTAAGCAAAAGCTCTCGCCGTTTATGTTGTTCTTCCCGAGTAAGGAGGGCCTTTTCAACTTCGGAAAATGCAGTTAATATCTTCCTGGCATATTCAATCATACCTTGCTGATATCTTGCCTCTGCAGCCTTTTGACCGGCTTTGAGCCTTCCGGCATTAAAAAGGGGTTGTATGATACCTAAAGCAATATTCCACAGCTGACTATCGGGTGTTAGAAGTTGATCCAATTCCTTGCTGGAATATCCAAGATTGCCTGTAAGCGTAATGCTTGGAAGGCGGCTCGCGGTAGCAATGCCTACTTGGGCGTTTAAGGCCATAAGTTTGGATTCTGCTGCCCTGATATCCGGGCGGCGCAGTAAAAGTTCCGAGGGAAGGCCCGCTGGTACTGGACTTAGATGTTTAAAGTAGTCTTTTGGTTGCTGACGTGTTGGTTCTGTCCTGGGGTAGTGACCAAGGAGTACGGCCATCTTCTGTTGGGTTATTCCGAGTTCCTGGCGTAAAGACGGCAATGTGGATTTAGCCTGGGCAAGGGTACGACGGGCTTGCAGTAAATCGAGGATGTTGGTAAGCCCTCGTTTGTAGCGCTTTTTTATTAACTCTAGGTTGTTTTCGTAGTTTTTAACAGTTTTTGAGTTTAACTGAATCCGCCGTTCCAGGGACTCCATCTTAAAATAGAGACTGATAACTTCAGCTACAATGGTTTGGGCTATGGTATGGCGGTTTTCCTGCGCTTCAAGGAGGCTCGCCCTTGCTGCTTCCTCACCTCGAGCCAGACGACCCCATAGGTCCAATTCAAAAGAGGCGGGCAAGGAAAGGTTGTATGTTGTAGTCTCTCTTTCAGATGACATGCCGGCTATAGAAGTTGTTGTCACTTGACGTTGACGTTGTCCCTGTGCCTTGAGGTTTAAGCTTGGGAAACGTTCTGCCCTTATTTGAAGAAACTGAGCACGTACTTCCAGGATTTTGGATGTAGCCTTTTTGAGGTCCAAGTTATTTTGCAAGGCTTCTTGTGCTAATTGATTTAGCTTGGAATCGCCAAAAGCCTCCCACCAATGATCTTCGAGTTCTGCCGTTATTGTTTTGTTTCGTGTATGTTGATAGGAAGAAGGTGTTTTAATCCCTATGTCAGGCCGGTGATAGTCGGGGCCAAGTTTCATACATCCGAGGGCCATTAACCCGAAAAGGCCTAAAAGTAGAGAACATGGTACACGTTTCAATGCAGGTCTCCTTCCAACCCCTTGAGGGAAAACTCGGTGATCTGCCTAACCAGACGGGCCTTGAAATCGTCATCATATTGACGTCCGGTAATACGGCTCACAGCTTCCCGAGCGAAGTTGAAGTAGAGGACCATAGAGAATATACTCAAGACATGGAGTATAAGTTGGTCCTTTTTCACCTTTTGGGTGAGTTCAGAGCGCAGCATGTTTGACAGTTCCCCAAAAAATGGTCGCATTATTTCGTTTGCCACAAGTTCGAAGGCCTCGGTGGGCTGGCTAAGCTCTCTTGACATGAGCTGGAGGTGCCGATGACGTTCTTCGTCGGACATGGGGCCTGCGAGAAAGGCGTTAGCAAGGCTCTGAATTATGGCACTGACTGAAGGTTTTTTTGAAGGAAGGGAATTTCTGAAATGTCCTTGAAGCCGTTTTGCCCTTGGCGCCCATCGACAACGGAATACCTCCATGTAGAGACTTTTCTTGTTGCCAAAGTGGTAGTTTACCGCTGCCAGGTTGCACTGTGCCTTTGAGGTGATTTCTCTAACACTAACCCCCTCGAAGCCCTTCTTAGCAAAAAGTGTCTCCGCCTCGGTAAGTAGGCGTTCCTTCGTAAGGTCTGCATTATCTTTATGAAGATGGCTCATGATCCTATCCTCCAAAATGTCAAACAAGTGTATCAAACGAACGTTTGAATGTAAAGGGAAAAGAAAAAGCGCAGGTTGCTAAAGGCTCTATTTGGTGGTACACGCTTAAAAGGGTAGGCTGGAAAAAAGTTCGGGTCGAGATGTTCAGCGTAAAAAAATTGGATGATAAGATAAGGACTGCGGCTGTCGCCTTGAAAAGATGCGAGGGGCCAAGGGGTCAAGTGCATAAGCGCTAAGTTATTTTTGCGCTGGATGAAATGTGGAAGGTTAATAAAAAAATGAACGTCCAACATCGAACGTCCAACATCGAATGTTGAATGGAAAAAGATAAAGAAACACAAATGGTTGTTGAATGTTCGGTATTGGCTTTTTGTTTTTCATTCGACGTTGGACGTTCGATGTTCAATGTTCGACGTTCATCTCTCAAAGCAACCCTTTATATGCACTAACTAATCGGGAGAAGAACCAAAGATGCTAACTGTTTGAGGGTGTTAGCCCGAGTTTTAGTAACTTTTCGAAAAGCTCGGGTCGTAGGGTTATTATTAGTGATTAGGAGGCAAGTGCAAATAAGTTGAGTTCTATCATCTCCAAGATTAAAGGAATTGTCGGCAGAGACAATGTAACTACTGAAGAGGAAGATCTTCAGTGTTATGCTTACGATGCCACCAACCGTCACTGCCGTCCGGATATTGTAGTCTTTCCGGAAAATGCCGAGCAAATCTCGGCTATCATGAAACTGGCCAATGAAGATCGCCTTTTTGTCATTCCAAGGGGGGCAGGCACCGGTATGAGCGGTGGAGCCCTTGCGGTCCGGGGCGGCATGATAATGGCGATGAGCCGTCTTGACAAAATACTCTCCATAGATAGAGACAATCTTGTGGCTGAGGTTCAGCCCGGTGTGGTCACAGGTAATTTTCAGGAGGCAGTGGAGGCCAAGGGGCTCTTTTATCCACCGGATCCTTCCAGTGCTTCATACAGTACGCTTGGAGGAAATGTGGCTGAATGTGCTGGTGGGCCACGGGCTGTGAAATATGGAGTAACGCGTGATTATGTTCTCGGTCTTGATGTGGTCCTTCCTACAGGTGAGATCATCACAACCGGTGTAAGTACGGCAAAGGGAGTAGTCGGATATGATTTGACAAGACTTATCGTTGGCTCTGAAGGAACACTTGGGATCATTACCAAGGTTGTCCTCCGCTTGCTTCCGTTGCCGGAGATTGTACGTACACTGAGTGCTGTGTATAAGCGCATTGAAGATGCGGCAAAGTCGGTTTCTGAGATTATGCGTTCCGGTGTTATTCCCCGTACCGTGGAATATATGGATCATGCAGCCATAGGATGCGTCGAAGATTACCTTAAGGTCGGGCTTCCAGTTGATGCCGGCGCTATGCTCCTTGTCAGTGTAGATGGGAGTTTATCCGGTACTGAAACGTCGATTCAGCATCTCAAAGCCATTTGTCAGGAAAATGGCGCCGGCAAAACAACTGTTGCCGAATCCGAACAAGAAGCTTTAACTCTTTGGCAGGCTCGCAAGGCCATATCACCCGCCCTTTTCCGACTTGGTCCGGATAAGATCAATGAGGACATTGTTGTACCGCGCAGCCGGATTCCGGAAATGGTCAAGTGGATAGACGAGCTGAGAAGGCGTACGGGCCTTACGATGGTTACTTTTGGTCATGCTGGTGATGGCAATATCCATGTTAATATTATGTTGGATAAAAAGAACAAAGAAATGCTTAACAGGGCAAAGGCTGCCATAGAAGATCTTTTCCGGCAAACCGTTGCACTTGGCGGGACCATCTCTGGAGAACATGGCATAGGCATTACCAAGGCGCCGTACCTGGCAATGGAACTGGGAAGTGAAGAAATTGCCCTTATGAAAAAGATTAAGACCGCCTTTGACCCCAATGGCATCCTAAATCCGGGAAAGATATTTCCAGAGATCAAATCCTCTCCTTATATCCATGGACAATAAGATCTTTTCAAACACGTGCAAGCGGTGCGGCCGTTGTATGGCAGTGTGTCCGGTATACCAGATAACGTCTCGAGAGTTCGATGCACCCCGGGGCCGGTTAGCCCTCCTTGAGACAATGGCGGATGCCGTGGGGAAGTCTCACCGTTTTGAGGAGATTCTCTCTCGTTGTCTTATGTGCGGGGCCTGTGCAAAGGTATGTGCAAACAGTGTTGAAACCACTAGTGTCATTCAGAAGGGACGACATCGTGTCTTTGAGCAAGGACAGGGACTCAGGGCGAGCAGTCTTTTGGCAAAAGGCATAAGAGAAGAAGAGTTGTCCGCTAAGATCCTCTCTAAAGGTGGGGCCCTTCTCCAGGCTCTGTTTTGCAAAACGATCCCTGAAAGCAGTGGACTCCACCTTCGTTTTCCACTCCGTTTTTTCACACAGAGACAAACAATGCCTCCCATATCATGGACATCCTTTATGAGGGAGTTTCAAGGAAAGACGGTAACAGGCGGTGGGGAAAAACGGGTTGGCTTCTTTGTCGGATGTGGTGCTAACTACCTTTTTCCCGAAACCGCTTGGTCACTCGTTAGAATCTTACAGAAATTTGGGGTTACCGTAGTGGTCCCGGAAGATCAGGTTTGCTGTGGCTTGCCTGCCTTTGTCTCCGGCGATACAAAAAAGGCCCAAGCATTGGCCAAGAGGAACCTTGAAGCCTTTAAGGGCTTGGACCTTGATGCAGTGGTGACTGTGTGTGCTTCATGTGGATCACACCTTGAAGGCCTAGAGGTGCTTTTTGATGATGATTCTTCATGGCAGGGTCGTGCGAGGGCATTAGCAAATAAACATAGAGATGCTATGGCCTTTTTGGTGGGAGATGTTGGTTTTGAGGATTATCTTAAAGATCGAAAAGATGCCGAAGAGGATAGATCGGATGATATTTTACGGGTTGCTTACCATGATCCATGTCATCTGCGCATTGGTCAAGGTATTACGAATGCGCCTAGAAAGTTTCTTGGGGCGTTGCCGGGTGTGGAATTGGCAGAGGCCCCTCATAAGGATTTATGTTGTGGTCACGGCGGAGATTTCAACCTTTCACATTTCGATCTTTCCATGGATATCCTGGATAGGCGGATGAAAGACTTTGAAAAAGTTGCGCCAGACGTCATTGTAACTGGGTGTACAGGGTGTCTTATTCAGTTTGCCGAGGGTGTAAGCCGATGTGGCCTGGCCGGCACCACACAGGTTTTACACCCGCTGGTGCTGGCAGAAAGGGCGCTCGTTTCGTCTCGTTTCATGTGAAGACCCCCTCTAAGGGCTGGGTCAGAAAAAACTTGGCATTTTGGCATCTCAGCTTCAGGCCATCTTCGGTCGATCTTCATTCGCAAAATCCTCGAAAGAGCTTGCTATAGCGCTAAGCTTCACTTCGTGTCCTGTGGCTTTGCTCAATCAGATCACCCAAATCCAACCCAAATCTGAGCGCCAATTCTACCAAGTTATTTCTGACCCAGCCCTAATGCTTTTGCAGATCTTGAAAAAGCTCGAATGCCTGTTTGGCGGTTGCATTATCGTGTACAACTGCATTTAGGGCGCGCATCATTGCTACAGGCTGAGGATGTTGCCAGACATTTCTTCCAAGATTAATCCCAATAGCCCCTTTCTGGATACCATCGTAGACGAATTCAAAGACCTCCAGCTCGGTTTCACACTTTGGTCCACCTGCCATAACTACCGGTACAGGGCACCCGTTGGTAACCTTTTCGAAATCCTCAGGGCAGTAGTAGGTCTTTACTATTTTTGCTCCCAGTTCAGCGGCAATACGGCAAGCCAGGCCAAGATAACGGGAAGTCCGCTTTTCAAGTTCTTTCCCGACAGCCGTAACCGCCATGACGGGAATGCCGTAATCCTCACATTCGTTTACAAGCATTGCCAGGGAATCAAGCGTTTGCTTTTCATAGTTGCTGCCAACGAATAAAGAAAGGCCTACCGCCGCGACATTTAGGCGGATCATCTCTTCTATGCTGGTTGTGATGATTTCATCGGAAAGGTCTTTTCCGATAACGCTTGTACCTCCTGAGACCCTTAAAATGATAGGAGTATCAACATCAGGGTCTATGCACGAGCGGAGTACTCCTCTGGTTACAAAGAGGCCATCGGCGTAACTGAGAATATCCTTGATTGTGTCTGCCGGCCTCTC
>RCNB010002340.1_pt1 | contig 13140 bp, 9 predicted proteins | sample 2041321 | NCBI WGS metagenome assembly RCNB01 (sample SAMN09708232, study PRJNA481090) | Marine sediment metagenome, whole genome shotgun sequencing project. | reverse complement strand
TGGATTGGGAAGAGAAACTCCAGTATTGCCTTGAAAACAATGCCGTTCTTTGCAAATGGATACCCTCCTCTCAGCAGATCGATCTCATGCATCCCAAGTGCCTTCCTTTTTATGAAAAGCTGGCAGAATACAACCTTCCCCTTCTTTGCCATGTCGGACCGGAGGCAGCCATCCCTCCTTTTGATAAACCATCTCAAGAACTCAATAGCCCGAGGCTTCTGAGGCCGGCTCTTGATGCCGGTGTGACAGTCATTGCTGCACATGCCGCTCTTCCGCTGTTTCCACCGCCCTTGGGAAGTGACCAATCTTACCAAGAATTAATTACTCTTTTCCAAGAAAGGGAATCAAAAAACTGGCGGCTTTATGCAGATCTGTCCGCAATTAATCTCGGCCCCAGGAACTTGTATATTGATAAGGTCAAAGAAGACATTCCGCCTCAATGTTTGGTTTTTGGGAGTGATTACCCGATCCCGATATTAGATATAAGCCAGAAACCCCATCTCAGCATATGGCATTGGCTCAAGCATTTCTTTCAGACGATCTTTATGAAAAATCCGTTAGACAAGAATTATGTTTTGATCAAAAATATGGAATTCGATGAAACCCTGTATTACAATGCCTCGAATATTTTACGGCTGGAGTAACTGGGAGCATATCGGTTGTCATAACAGAATTTATGATTGAAATATACCATGTCAGCGACCTTCACATAGGCAAGGATACTATAAAAGCCAAGCGGCTCTTGAAAAGAATTAAAGATAAGTTCGAAATTGGAGTGCAAGAAAACAGGTATCTTCTAGTTACGGGTGATATTACCCAGGACGGGCTAAAGAGACAATATAAGAGGGCTCTAAAAGCACTTGTACCTTTCAAGGATAAGGTGTGGATAGCTCCTGGGAATCACGATTACGGATGGTTTGGATTCATCTATTCTGAACACCGCGCTAAGAATTTTGATGGACTTCTGGCAGGGGGGCTGGGAATCGACCACCAATTCTTTCCCAAAGCACCGTTTTCTAAATTAATTGAGGACGGAAAAGGAAATAAGGTGCTTTTGATTGGGTTGAACTCATGCTTAAAAACATCGTCATGGTTGGATATAGCCAAGGGCGAAATTGGTGATGATCAGAGAAATAAACTGGAAGGGATTTTGACTAAATCGGATTATCAAAATATCCCTAAGATTGTTTTTCTTCATCACATTCCTCATAGACGCGCTCACGGCATAGGCATGAGCCTCAAAGATTTCAATGAATTGATGGACATCGTCAGGGATAAAGTGGATGCTCTTTCTTTCGGGCACCAGGGAAAAATGGAATATGTCGATCCAGAGATCGCTAAAAAGAAGAAGATCTCTGATCGAGTCTTAAATAGATTAATAGATATAAAAGAAATGGATCTGCCGGTCCGAGAAATGAAGCTAAGGAGTGGAAAAGGTCAGGGTACAAATTATTCAGTCAAAGAGCAAGCCTGTTATCGGATCAAAATTGAGGGGAACAAAGTCTCAGCAAGATTCATAAGGCTTGCTTAATTGATGCTGATAATCCTTGTAAACCTCTTTGATTATATTTATCAATAAGGTGAGATTGCATTCTATCTCGGAAAGGACGCTGACCCTGATATAACTGAGGTTAGCTCGTTCACTGAAGATGCCAGAAAGAGGCTGGCAGGGTTGAAGAGTCAATAATTTTCAGCAATTTTTGTCAAACCTTCTGCACATAGGGGTAAGTCTAACTTACTTCTTATTTGTCTAAAGTCTTAGACTTGTATATCCAATAATCCTGAAACCAAAAGCCCAGCTTTGATTCCGGGTAAGGGTGGAGTCCTGTAGACATTGTTGACCTTTTCGTTTTTGCCGTGATACTCTTATTTCTGGATGCCATTGAGTGGAAAACCAGGAGGATATTGAATGAAAAAGAAAAATGGATTCTCTCTGCTTATTATATTGCCATTAGTTTTGATTATATTATGTTTATACTGCTCTAAGGATGAAGAAAGTGAGATGGCCCAAAAATACGAGGTGCCATCAGGTTCAGAAAATTGGCCGTCTTTTAGAGGAGTTAATGGTGCAGGATTAACTGAAAATCAAGACTTACCTCTAGAATGGGATGTAAAAAGCGGGAAAAATATCAAATGGACCTATAAAACCCCTGGACTAGGACTTTCTTGTCCGGTTATCTGGGAAAAAAGAGTTTTTATCACCACAGCCATCGACCAAGTAGCAGATGATTCATCTTTAAAAGTTGGGCTCTATGGTGATGTGGTATCAGTACAGAGTGAAAATCCCCATACTTGGGAAGTACTCTGTCTGGATCGAGACACCGGGAAAGAAATTTGGAAAAAAGAGGCTTTTAGGGGAGTTCCCAAGATAAAAAGACATCCCAAATCCTCACATGCAAACTCAACTGTCGCAACCGATGGAAAACATGTTGTGGCCTTTTTTGGAAGTGAAGGCCTGTATTGCTACGATTTCGATGGCAACCTTCTTTGGAAGAGGGATTTTGGTGTACTTGATTCAAGTTGGTACACCATGCCGGAAGCTCAATGGGAATTTGCCAGTTCTCCGATTATTCATCAGGGAGTGGTTATCATCCAGGCCGATGTTCAAGAAAACTCGTTTATCGCCGCTTTGGACATCAACAATGGCGAAACCATTTGGAAAACAGATAGAGACGAAATCCCGACTTGGAGTACTCCTGCCATATATGCAGGGAATGATCGAACTCAGATAATCGTCAATGGGTATAAACATATCGGAAGTTATGATTTTTTGACCGGTGAATCCATATGGTGGCTAAAAGGAGGAGGCGATATCCCTGTCCCCACTCCTGTTTTTGGTTTTGATAATGTTTATATTACCAGCTCTCATGGCAGAATGCGTCCCATATACGCTATTAAACTCAATGCAGTAGGGGAAATAACTCCCGTGGATGAGAATGATTTAAATGAACATTTCTCATGGTTTTATAAACGAAAGGGAGCATACATGCCTACTCCCATAATTTATGGAGACTACTTTTATGTTTGCCGTATCAATGGCATCTTACTTTGTTTTGATGCCAAGACAGGAGAAGAGATATATAAACAAAGGGTGGGAACTATGCAAGGTGCATTCACTGCTTCACCCATTGCCGCAGATGGCAAATTATATTTGGCCGATGAGTTTGGAGACGTCCACATTGTTGAAGCAGGCCCGGAGTATAAACATATAAAAACCAACAGCCTTCATGAATCCTGCCTCGCTTCGCCCTCCATTTCTGGAAACCTGCTATTTGTAAGAACCATCGGACATCTTTTTGCCATTGGAAAGGGAGGTAAAACCAAAGGAATTCAGACCCGAGTCGAGAAGGAGACTCCTGAAGAAAAGATAGATTTTTCCTTGGTAAAGACCGATGGCTCCATTAAAGATCCCCAGGAGCTCATTAAAATCGTAGCGGCAAAATTACGAACTATATCTTCAGTAGAATATGATATTAGTGTGAAAGGCGCCGAAACCGAGGAATCGACCTTTGGATTAAACACTTCAAAGGCTAAGCTGCTGGGATATGCCGGTGGGATACCTGAATATTTTCATATAGAGGGTTCTCATCAAGAAGCAGAAGAAGAAAGCTCAATAGCATTTATCGGCGGTTCGGACGGAAATGAATATTACTATATAGACAAAAATGAAAATACCATTAAAAAAGGTGTTGAAATCAGTGATCCGGGAACTGATTTTCAAAAGGTGTTTATTGGAATTGTAACTGAATTTGTTTCTGAAGATCCGCTTTCCTTCGAGAAAACGGCGGAGAATATGGCGATAAACGGAATCAAAGAAATAAATGGAGAGGAGTGTTATGAATTATACTTCGCCTTTCCGGAATATGGAAATTATGAAATTATCTGGCACTTTTCTGTAAACAATTTCCTCCCTCAAGCTTACACGATAAAATATACCATGCAGGATGGTAAAAGAGGTGGCTTCGTTCAAACCATATCAAACATCAAAATTAACCAACACTCAAAACCGGATATTTTCAAAATCAAAGATTTAAAAAACTATCAGATAATTTAATGTGCCTAAAATGAAAAATCCCTCCTCTTTTGTGCCCTAGATTGCCCATTTTAAAGCCTAAATCGGCATTTTAAAGGGATTAATCTTTGGGAAGAGAAGCCCCTAGAAAAATTCTTCTAAAAGTGGTAAATTTATCAGTTGATTTTCCCTGAATAAACGAAGTGGGCGGTTAGCTCAGTTGGGAGAGCGCGGCGTTCGCAAGTCTGTAACTCACGAGATTCTTAAACCATTGATATTGCCTAAAATATCAATAATATCAGCGACTTACTTTTAATCCTCCTTTCAATCCTAATACCTAAATTTCAGCAATTTTCAGCATTTTTTGTCACACCTGTGGCACATGGGGATACGTCTATTCTCAAGATGAGCGTCTGAATATGAATCAGAAGGCTGTATTTCGAAACCTGCCGGGCGTGCCTAATATTCACTTTAGAAACAAACCCATCATCAACCCCCTTTTCTGCTGACACAGCCGGCATATATGCTCATCCAATCCCTGAGAATAAGAGGAAGGCTGCTTGTGAACTCCTCAAAGAATTAGAATAGACCTAAAATTAAACGAGGTGCGAGGGTTGTGTAATATCTTGAAAACATCAAATCTTCTCTCTTACTGTATGGATAATGCAAATGAATGCTTCTATTCGTTACGGAAAAAGAATACTAAAAATAGCATGCTATGTTGACAAAGGGCATATTGGTGCTATAATTTTAGGAATGCTAAAATATTAGCATGTATCTAATCTGATTGGATGGAGTGAACGAAGATGCCAAAACTTAGATTTTTTACGATTGTCATTATGAGTCTCTTATTAGTGTTTGTGTACGGTTGTAATAAGGGCTCTAGTGAAGGTGAAGCCGCAGTAGCAAGCACACAAGAACAGGTAGAACAAGCGGGAGAGGGACAAGGTGAACATGCAGGAGAAGGTGAAATTGGGGAACACGCAGGAGAAGGCGAAGGTGGAGAACATGAAGGAGAGGGTGGAGAACATTCAGAAGGAGGAGAAGGAGAGGGCGAAGAAGCTGGTCCTCGGATTCCTTTAGACGGAACACATGATGAAGTTCGCAAAGGGTCAAGGCTAATTTTATCTTTTGACAAAGAATCATCCTCTTTTATTGGAACTGTAGAAAATTTAACTGAAAAGACTTTAACCAGAGTCCGTATTGAAGTTCACCTTTCTAATGGGGTTGAATTAGGTCCAACAAAACCAATTGACCTTACGCCTGGGAAAAAAGTAGACGTAGGACTATCAGCAGAAGGACAGACATTCGAATGGTGGAAAGCACATGCAGAGGTAGGTTAATCCGAACATTAATGCAGGATAGGGGGAGAAATAGATTCTTTCTCCATAGGAACCACATAGCCTGATTCGTAATCTGGACTGACCGACACTTAACTTGACTTATAGTGTCAAGTTAAGCCCGTCCTCGACAACTGATTCTCTTAGCTCTGTTGGTCTTTTATATCTTTGTCATTTTTTTTGATGTAGGACTATTTTTTATCGAATTCATAGAATAATTGTACAAGACCAGTTGAGTACTTTTTGATATCAAACAACTTCAATCGATACTTTTCCTTTATATCTTTAAATAAAGGTTTTCCTTGTCCAAGAAGTAATGGATGTACTGCTAATTGTATTTCGTCCACTAGCCCAAAGTTTATAAAAGTCGTAATGAGACGTGCTCCACCAAACAGCCAAATGTCCTTACCTTTCTGATTTTTTATGAATTTCACCTCTTTTTCAACATCTTGATTAATGGCATGTATCTTGTCCTCAGAATTCTTCATTGTTTTTGAAAAAACATATTTAATCTTGTCAGGAAAAAGATTTTGACTCATTTGCAACAGCAATTCATAACTTTTACGACCAAAAAATATTGTATCGATTCTGTTCATAAAATCTGTCATGCCGTAGTCTTGGTCAGTAAAGCACCAATCAAATTCTTTGTTTGGCCCTTCAATAAAACCGTCTAAACTAATTGCAATATTTAAAATTATTTTTCTCATACAATTCAATAATAATGATATTAATACAATTCTGGCAAGTGGAACATGATTTGACACTTGGCATCTATTCAAGTGTAGGTCAGAACACGTAATCAGTGGGGCGGGTTTTAATTCTCCTCAACCATTAAGCTAACAATTCAGACAATCTTATTAATTGAGAGGAGATGTTTCTCTTTTTAGTCAAATAAGAGTTCCTAATTAATTCTGATTTAGCGTACCAGGGAAAAACCTCTCATTTCAATAACTTACTCTGTTTTTAGACTTTCAATCCTAGTACCTTAATTCAACGGTTTTCAACAATTTTTGTGTATTATTTGTGAAATGAGGATAGATCCACTCTGTACTATTTTAAAGATTAATAATTTTAATCTTCCCTTAACGTTTACTTAATCTTTGGAAGGTTATAATAATATATCTATGAGAATTTTGATCGTCGAAGATGACAGGAAGATTGGCACTTTTTTACAGAAAGGCCTGAGGCAAGAACAGTATGCGGTTGATCTATGTCGTGATGGGGAGGAGGCTGTCTACCTTGTGCAGCTGAACTCCTATGACGTGGTGATCCTTGATATTATGCTCCCTGGAAAAGATGGCTTTACAGTCTGCAAGGAATTGCGGGAAAAATCGGTGTTGACGCCGATCCTAATGTTGACTGCTAAAGACTCCCTCGAAGATAAAATCGCGGGACTTTCCGAGGGAGCAGACGATTATTTGACAAAACCGTTTTCGTTTGGGGAGTTAGTGGCCCGAATCAGGGCTCTTTTGAGAAGAAGTCAGGATTACAAGACTGGTGTGTTGCAAGCAGGTGATCTTGTTATGGATCCTTTACGGCGGATTGTTTCCCGGGGCGGAAAGAACATAGGTCTTACAGGAAAGGAATATGCTCTCCTAGAATACCTGTTGAGAAATAAAGGAAGAGTGATGTCGCAGTCTATGATCATCGAACACGTTTGGGATATGAACTATGAAGGCGCAAGCAATATGGTCAATGTGCATATCAGTCATTTGAGAGAAAAAATCGATAAGAACGCCAAGGTTAAGTTAATCAAGACTATTCGTGGCCAAGGATATCAGATCTATGAAAACTAAGCGATTCACGTCTCTTACGCTTAAGCTGACGATTTGGTATATCGGCCTACTGAGTATTATTGTATTGTTGGCCGGGCTGTTTCTTTTCCAGGGATTCAAAGAGAGACTCGTAAATGATCTCGACAAGGTCCTGATGGAGATCGCAGATGATACTGATGAAAAGGTCAGTAAAAGAGGCTTATCTTGGGAAGATGCCATCCAGAAGGCAGAGACAAAGCATTCCTCTCATCAACCATTCATTCAACTTGTGCAGATTGCCGAACGGGAAAAACATAATATAGAAAAGATTACTCGATCTAATCAAATTCCTGAAGATGCCTTTTTACTTGATACACATCTTTATTATAAAGCCGACAAAATGGATATCGATGATATGGTTTTTATAGTGCATGAGGAAAAAAGCCTCAGCTCCTCTCCTTTGAGGGTGTTTTTGCGCCCCATCTACGGGCCCTACATCCTTCAAGTGGGTGTTTCGATGGAGGACATTACCGGAGCTTTAAGCCAACTCCTGATTGTAATGGTGGTGTCGGGATTGATTTTAATGATATTTGCATCAATCGGAGGTAGCTTAATCATCAACAAAGCTCTTCAGCCCGTAAAAAGCGTGGTTAAAACTGCTAATGAAATCTCTGCCGATGATCTTACACTGCGAATCGATGCAAAAAACCGTAATGATGAGATTGGGGCGCTTGTGGAGACCTTTAATAAAATGATCGCACGTCTGGAAAAGTCTGTAAAAAAAATCCGCCAGTTCTCAGGGGATGTGTCGCACGAATTACGAACGCCATTAACAATCATCCGAGGTGAGATTGAAGTGTTGTTGCGAGCAGACAAAACAGAAGAAGATCATCTGAAGACTGTTTATAGTGTGTTGGATAGCGTTTTGGAGGAATCTCATCGGATGGAAAAAATCATCGACGACCTGCTCTTCCTTTCCCGGGTAGAAGCCCTGGATAAATCCAAGCTCAATGCAAAGGTGCAGTTGGAGAAGGTCATAGCTCGTGTTATAGGAAACCGACGTCAATCAGCAGCAAATAAAGGGCTTGAATTTGAAAGTCACAAAGTGAAGGCGGCCCAGGTCAGAGGAAACAGTGAATTGCTGGAAAGGATGCTCACAAACGTCGTTGATAATGCTATCCGTTACACTCCGTCAGGAGGCCGGGTTGAAGTCGTTCTGTATAAAGAGCAAAATGCAGTTAAGCTCGAGATCAGTGATACCGGAATCGGCATTCCGAAGGAGTCTATCCCCCGCATTTTTGACCGCTTTTATGTTGTGGACGAGTCTCGTTCTCGGGAAAAGGGTGGTTCAGGATTGGGGCTTTCTATTGTGAAGTGGGTTGCCGACAATCATCACGCGGAGATCGAAATCAAAAGTCAGGTGGATAAAGGAACAACTTTTCTTATTGAATTTCCTTCCGCTTGAGAAGAACAGAAAGGTGAAAATAGTTAGAGGAAGGATTTTACAAAATATACTACGAGGAGGAATGAGAGTATGAATAAAAGAGCTGGTTTAATAGGTCTTGTGATCATGTTTTCAAGTCTATTTGCATTCGCCCAGAATCCTCCGGATTATGAAAAAAACTGGCACCAATGGCGCGGACCTTACATGATGGGAACATCCCCTGACGGGGACCCGCCTCTTGAGTGGAGTGAGACGAAGAATATAAAATGGAAACTTACAATTCCGGGAAAAGGCCATTCCACTCCGATCATTTGGGAAGACCAGATTTTTATATTGACCGCTGTTGAAACCGATAATGTTGCCAGGCCATCAGATCCGAATACAGAGCAGCAGTCCCGCCGGGGACCTCCGAGCAGAAAAACTTCAAACGTCCACAAATTTGTCGTTTTATCGGTTGACCAGGATAGCGGAAATATACTCTGGCAGAGAACGGTCAAGGAGGAACTGCCTGAGGAGAGAACCCATGAGCTGGGCAGCTGGGCATCCAATTCTCCCGTTACCGATGGAGAATATGTCTATGCCTATTTCGGTTCCCGCGGCTTATTTTGTCTTGATATGAAAGGCAATCTCAAGTGGGAAAGAGATTTCGGTCAGCTCAACAAAAGAATGGAGTTCGGAGAAGGGAGCTCGCCTGCTCTTTACGGGAATAAGATCATTATTAATTGGGATCATGAAGGACAGTCATTCATTATCGCTCTGGATAAAAAGACAGGAGAAGAAATCTGGAAAACTGCCCGGGATGAAGGTACAACATGGGCGACTCCGCTTGTGGTCGAATATGATGGAAAGCATCAGGTGATCACTCCAGCTTCCAAGCTTGTAAGGAGTTATGATTTAGAGACAGGAAAATTGATTTGGGAGCTTGGCGGTTTGACCTCAAATTGTATCCCCATGCCAGTTGTGGTGGATGATATTGTGATTGTTATGAGTGGCCATAGAGGATTTTCATTGATGGCCATAGATTTGTCCAAGGCCCAAGGCAATATCTCCGATTCTGATGCGATTGTCTGGAAGCTCGATAGAGATACACCCTACACGCCTTCTCCAGTTCTGTATGAAGGAAAGCTTTACTTCCTTAAAAGCAATAATGGCATCTTTTCCTGTTTTGATGCCAAAACCGGCAAAGAATACTACAGTAAGCAGAGACTTGAAGGGATGGGAGGTGTGTATTCCTCACCTGTGGCCACTCAAGATAGAATATACATCGTAGGACTGAATGGCACAACATATGTGGTTAGACACGGTCCTGAATTCGAGATCCTTACTAAAAATACTCTGAACGATAAATTCAATGCATCACCGGTTGTGGTGGGAAAGCAGATATTCTTGCGTGGGAATAAAAACCTTTATTGCATAGAAGAGTAGATCAATATGTTGGTTGAAAATCAAAAAGAACTCCAAGAAAATTGTAGCAAAGCGAGACCAGTTCAGAACTACAGACACCTTCAAGAATTTATCGACAATCTGCCTTATATTTTCATGATTATATTGGGTGCTCTGGTGTTTATCATCGACCCAAAAGCAAACGTACCCAATTGGCTTTTTGCAGGATTGTATGTGTTTTGCGGCATCGCAGGTGCCCTGTGGATCATCATCTTTGTGTGTCCCTACTGCCATTATTACGATACGCGTGCATGTCCTTGCGGCTACGGCCAGATTTCTGCAAAATTATGCAAGGTCCGGGATCAGTCTCGTTTCATTGAAAAGTTCAAAAAACACATTCCTGTAATCATTCCGCTCTGGATCATTCCTGTGATTGCAGGCGTCATATTTTTATTCCAAAAATTTTCCTTGTTATTGCTTTTATTGGTCGTGTTTTTTGCCATCGACGCTTACTTGCTGTTACCGCTCTTGTCCCGAAAATATGGATGTGCTCATTGCCCTCAAAAAAATACTTGTCCCTGGATGCGCAAATAATCTAGTCGTCTTGCTTAACTCAAGGCTTTTTTTATACGTCCTGGAGTCATTGGAAGCTGGAGTACTCGAGCGCCGCAAGCGTTAAAGATGGCATTGGCAATAACCGCTCCCATACAGATGATAGCAGGCTCTGTGTAATTTCTTTTCTCAAGCGGAACAACCGGATCAAATTCTTAAAAGGTAGGATACTTTTAGAACAATGGAATGTCCTCCCTCCCGAATCCGATCCTGAGTTATCCCGCTTTTTTTATAAACGAGCTGGATGATATTCCCGGCTCCGAAATAATATCCGAATATAAAGTCCAGGTTGTACTGGTTTTCTCTGGTCTCTCCTTTTAGCCGAGTGTTCAGAAAAAGATGTCTTGTCAGTTGGTAGTGGAAAGACATGGAATAGGCCATCCCATCAAAGGCTTTTTCTCCGGTTTGATCTATAACCTGGCGGGTCCAATCACAGCCGACGGAAAATTCAACATTGCTTCGTAGTCTAAAATAGAGCGAGCCATCTAATCCCATATGTGTCCCGGGTTCCACTCTTGTGAAATCTTCATTATAAATTCCTCTTTTCTGCCAGCTTACTCCGAGGTTTATATCTTTTAAGAATCCTCCCCGGTACCAATGTATACCGACATTTCCCCCATATGAATCGATATAGTTTTTTGTCCAGATGAGGTCATAATTTTCATCGTACACTTGATGTTTGTTTTTCCCCGCTTCTAAACTCCATCGGAGAAACATTCTCGAAAAGAAATTAAATGTACCAGATAAGTCAAGAGATTTGCCTTTTGTATTCCCTTGGCAATCCTGTGCTAAGTTGCCGCCAAAGTTCAAAGATGAGTGTTTAATCTTGCCCTGGGTATACCTCCAGCTATAGCCAGCTCCAATCTCTGTGTTTTGGACATTTGTTCGAGAGACATAACCGGCTTTAGCCTCATAATTTTTTTCGATTCTGCTGAAATTAAAACCCAGCTGCAATCCAGCATCCGGCTCTCTCTCGAACTGGATGACATGCATACCATTGCTTTTATTGTCTGAATTATTTTTGAAGGAAAAAGCACTATGGCCCCGAAGATAATATATTTCCTTAAAATTGAAATTATAGTCTACCGCAAAATTCTGATTGTTTTCTTCTGATGTATTTCTTCCGGAATAATAGATCCCAATCTGAGAATTTTTAAACACATCTTTCTGAATCCGGACAACGCTATAAACAGAATTTTTTTCTTCATCTTCCTCATCGTTGATCGCTCCAAGGATTCCAAAAGCATATCCGCCGGTTTTCCCTGATAACTTTGTCGCGAATATCGGACTGGAAATGCGTCTAGAATAGAACAGTCTGTTCCCTGATCTCCAACCACGTTCGGTGGATAGGTTGAAATACCGGCTTCCTTCTGTAAAAAACGGCCGGTTCTCCCTGAAGTATGTCTCATAGGGTGAAAGCTGGTAGATAAACGGGTCGGATTCCACTTCACTGAAATCAGGGCTGACTGTCATATCTAGAATGAGATTAGGAAGTATCCCGTATTTAAAGTCCAGGCCGACCGCTGCCTTGTCATCCTTATCTCCATCCCATCTTGAAGACCGGTATCCCAAATAAGGGAAAAATTCAAGATTATAACCAGGACGTATCCCTGACAGACCCTTCAGATCTCCCATTTGATGGAGCAGGGGCTCATCTCTCTTGACGTATGTCCAGTAGTCCTTTTCGTCTAGACGATAGAGATAGCGTTCAAAGTTAATTCCCCAGATCTGGTCTTTTTTCGAAGAAAACCTCAGTGATTTGAAAGGAATAACCATCTCCGCAGTCCAACTATCCTGATGGATTACTGCATCGGATCTCCAAATCGTCTCCACAGAATTTTTTTGAACCCCTTTTGGATTAACCGTAAAACTGATACTTGACCTTTTATCGTTGTATGCATCCAAAATAACGGTGATGGAATCATTGTCCTCGTAAGTATTACGAGGAGTTAACTCTGCCCATATCTTATCCGGCTCTGCATCCTTCATCAAAAAGGCAAAATAGAGATTTTCTAAATCATATGCAGTCCAGACAAACGTTTCTTCTGAGGCGTTCTCCCCATTGACAGGATCAAATTGAATAAATCCTGAAACAGGTTGTATGCTTTTCCAGCAGTCATCCTCGATCAATCCATCGATTTTTGGAGGTTTTGTTATTTGACTTATGGAAATACTCTTCTCACGAGTTTGACCGAAAATAAAAGGGATGTTAAGCAATAATAGAACATAACCTATCGATACGATCACATTTCGCTTGCGCAACGTTATCTCCATTACTCCAGAATATTTTAGATATTATAACAACAGAAAATTAAGTGAAGATTAAGAAAAGATTAAATTACCTAGCAGATCACAGAAAACTTGAACATCTTTAAAAAAGATAGGAATTTGATTTTGATACATTCTGAGTTTGCCCTTATTTTTGGGTCATTGACCTTGCTGTTTTATGTGTGATATGTCTACTTCAAGACTCAAACCGTGTGAAAATATGTTGAAACGTAAGACATGCACATTGTTGGTGCTATTTCTATTGATCGGGCCTCCTTGTGTTGCTGAAGATTGGCCGCAGTTTCGGGGACCGAACCGAGACGGAGT
>RCNB010001861.1_pt1 | contig 13142 bp, 14 predicted proteins | sample 2041321 | NCBI WGS metagenome assembly RCNB01 (sample SAMN09708232, study PRJNA481090) | Marine sediment metagenome, whole genome shotgun sequencing project. | reverse complement strand
CCTTATCAGGAGTGGCCTTTTAATAGGTGGAGCTGATTATAAAAATGGTTTGAATTCCTTCCTGATCTTCAGCACCAATATTGTTTGCCTGAACATAGCCGGCATCATCACATTTTACCTGGCAGGTATCAGGCCCCGGCGCTGGTGGGAAAAGGAGACTGCAAATAAGAAGACCCGGTCTGCTTTTTCCGTCTGGACCCTGGCTCTGATAATTTTAATCATTACCATTATGCTGTTAAGAAAATTCGGGTAAAACATATTAATTATTTAGATATGAAGTGGAAGGTGTTAATTGGAAATATGATAGTTTTTTATCCTGTAGTCCTTATGGCTATCATCACAACAGGATGCATGGAAAAACCTTCAGGCCAGGCTGTGAAACCTGAATTGAACGTATCTGGAAACAACAGGTATCTTGTGAATGCGGCCGGTGAACCATTTTTCTGGTTGGGAGGGACAGCCTGGGGGATGTCTGAATGGCTAAACCGTGAGGATGTGGACATCTACCTGGATAACCGTGCTGAAAAAGGCTTCACCCTGGTACAGGTTTGTCTTTTCTGGGGGAAAAGGGAAGAGGATCCTGTACGGTTTACTGTCAATCCAACAAATGCCTATGGCCACAAAGCTTTTAAAGAAGTAAACGGGAAACCCGATGCGGAACAACCATGGGTAATGAAAGGTGGTACCCCTCAAAATCCTAATGATTACTGGGACCATGTAGATTACATCATACAGGCTGCTGCCAAAAGAAACCTGATCGTAGCCGTATTACCAGTATGGGGAAGGCGATATGTAAATGCCACCCACCCGCCCCATTCGGAAGCCGTTTTTTCAATAAACACAATGAGATCATACGGGGAGTTTCTGGGAAAACGATTCAAGGCATATTCTAACATTATCTGGGTATTGGGTGGGGATGTTAAGGCTGATTCAGGTGGAGATTTTTTAGATTATTACCGGTCAATGGCCGAAGGGATCATAACGGGAATTACAGATGAAACAGCTCACTGGGATGAGGTTTCCCCTTTATGGGACAAGGCCCTGATGACCTATCATCCGGATGGAACCCCGCTAAAAAATTCTTCACTCTGGTTTCATAATGATCCCTGGATGGATTTTAACATGATTGAAACACACAGGAGCCGTGATAAGGTCTATCAGGCAGTCCAGCAGGATTATGCCCTGGCAGATCCTGTGAAACCCACAGCGATGGGTGAGCCGGATTATGAAGGAACCAGGCCTAATATGGTCACAGCAGGTATACATATGAGAAGGCAGGCATTGCAGAGTTTTTTTGCAGGTGCAGCAGGGTTTACCTACGGCGGTAAAATTGATCATGAGGGGAATGGCCCCTTATGGAGTCCCTACAATAACTGGAAAAAGATGCTGGATATGGAAGGTGCCAGATCAATGACAAATATAAAATCATTCTGCCTTGACCACTCCTGGCCGGAGTGGACTCCTGTTCAGGAGATTTTTGAATTAAATGCAGAAGATGGCGAAACCCTGAAGGTCGCAGTTTTTATTCCGCAGAAAAATACATGCCTGGTATATTTCCCGGATAACAGTTCCACCAGCATTGAACTGGCAAATCATTTTGCCGAGGCCGAAGATGTTATGGTTCAATGGTACAATCCTGCTTCGGATTTGTTTTCTGAAAAAGAGAAGATAAGGCTGGTTGATGGTAAAGTGATGGTGACACCCCCTGATCCATGGACTGATGCCATAATGATTCTCACGGAAAGTGCTGACTAGCAAGATGAAACGGATATCCAACAGGTAAGGTCGTCTACATCCATCATTAAAGCCAGTCGGAGCTTAAATATACAGGAGACTACTAATTTGAGATTTTAAAAAGCCTAAATTGCTAAACAGCGTTAATATTCTGTCAGATGGATAGTATGCAGTCATTGGTCGATCGTATTATCGAGTTTCTTGAGAACAATGCTGATCCCGGGCGTATAGTGATGGCAGGTAAATCCTATCCGACAAAAAGCAGGGTAATAGGAGTAATTGTCCCCAAAATCAAGACCCTGTTAAAAGAGGTAAAGCAGGAAACAAAAAGTTTTACTTCCTCCGAAAAAATTGAACTGGCTAAAAATTTGGTGAATACTGGCATATTTGAATGTCAGCAACTGGCCTATGAATACCTCGGGAATGATAAAAAGGCCCTGAATGCGATAACTGAGAAGGACGTAGATGAACTGGGACAAAACCTTGATAACTGGGTAGCTGTGGATTATTATGCAGGATTGATCGTGGGGTATGCATGGAGGGAAGGAATCCTGTCCACTAAAAAGATTAAGTCATATCTGGAATCAGATGATCACTGGATCAGGCGCATTGCTGTTGTATCAACAGTTTCATTGAACCAGAAAGCGCGCGGGGGGAAAGGGGATAGTGATAGGACCCTTGAGATATGCAGACTGGTGATAGATGACCACCAGGAAATGATCACCAAAGCTTTATCATGGGCATTACGGGAATTAGCCAAGATTGAAGCTGAGCCTGTAGCTGATTTTGTTCAGAAATACAAAGACAGGTTACATAGAAGGGTGCTCAGGGAAGTAAAGCATAAGCTTGATTTTGGTACAAAAAACTGATGCAGAATTAAGAAAAACCATATCATGAAATTTATTTGTGCACTTATCACTGTTGAGGATATACAACACTCCCGCCATTTTTATGAAGCCTTACTGGGTCAGAAAATTAAATATGATTTTGGGGAAAACATCACTTTCCATGGAGATTTCGCCATTCATCTCCGATCCCACTTCAAAGAACTGATTGATAATAAGGAGATAAAGGTTAATGCTAATAATTGTGAATTATATTTTGAATACGATGACCTGGAAGGGATGGTAATGAAACTGAACAGGGAAGGAGTAGAGTTTGTACATGAGATAAGGGAACAGCCCTGGAGACAGAAAGTAATGAGGTTCTATGATCCCGATGAAAATATCATTGAAGTCGGAGAAACCCTGGAGCATTTGTCTTATAGACTTCACAGAGAGGGATTGGAGGTTGAACAAATTTCAGGGATCACTAATATGCCAGCGGACTTTGTAAAAAACGCAATAACCAGGTACGAGCAGTTCTGAAAAAACCATTTAATTTATGAGAAAGGTTATTTTATACATTGCAGCAAGCCTCGATAATTTTATTGCCCGACCAGATGGCAATGTCGATTGGCTCAGCTCACCTGAATTCTTAATCCCGGGTGAAGATTATGGCTATGGTGATTTCTACCTTACTATAGACACAACCCTCATGGGAAACAGCACCTACCGGTTCATTCAGGAACAGGATGTCCCCTTTCCTTATCCGGATAAAAGAAATTATGTATTCAGTCGTTCTGCCCAAAACCGTGATACAGAGTTTGTCAGCTTCATTTTGGAAGATCCCGCCAACTTTGTCAGGCGATTAAAGCAGGAAACAGGCCAGGATATCTGGTTGGTTGGAGGGGGACAGATAAATGGGATACTGCTAAATAATGACCTGATTGATAAAATCATCCTTACAATAATTCCGTTGACACTGGGGGAGGGTATTCCTCTTTTTCACGGAAAATACAAGGAAGTGAAGTTCAACCTGGAAGCCAGCAAATCCTATCGGAGCGGGATTGTGCAATTGACCTTAAAGCACCGGAACAATAAAAGATGATGTGAGATTCACTAACTTGCTATATTCTTTACCCTGAATCTCAAACAACCCAAACCAGCTCCCAATGGAAGAAGAAAAAGTATTTTTTGAAAAGGAAACCATACCGGATGAGGAAATGATCAATGAGGCAATTGGCTCCAACTACACACATCTTCAGGCTATAAGGCAATTTATAGCCGAAGAAATTGGGGATACAAATGAAGAATGGAAATTTTATGGTAAGAAATTAGGCTGGACCCTGAAAAAGTTTTATAAGAAACGGAACTTGTTTTTCATAGGCATATACAAGGGATACTTTAAAATATCGTTTGTATTTGGGGAAAGGGCGGCCCAGAATGTTTATGATTCAGGCATTTCCTCTGCACTGAAAAAGGAATTGTCAGAAGCTAGACAATATGCGGAAGGCAGGGGCATCTCCATCAATGTGGATAATGACGGTTACCTGGATGATATCAAGGAACTGGTCAGGATCAAAGTCAGGAATTAATGAATAGGATCATCATAGAATATTTTAAAACACCTGTAGGTGAGTTGATCCTGGGGGCTTTCCATGAAAAGCTGTGCCTTTGTGACTGGAAGTACAGGAAAATGAGGCCCACCATTGATAAAAGAATGCAGGAAGGTTTAAATGCATCTTTTACGGAAGGCGAAACAACTGTTACTGAAACTGCAAAGCATCAGCTAAACGAATATTTCTCGGCCGATAGAACTGATTTCGATATACCGTTATTGATGGTTGGCAGCTCATTCCAGAAAACGGTTTGGAACGAATTGATGAAGATCCCCTTCGGGAAAACGGAGAGTTACCTGGGACTCTCCCGGAAGATCGGGAACGAAAAAGCAATTCGATCTGTGGCCGCTGCCAATGGTGCCAATGCCATATCAATCATTGTCCCCTGTCATCGGATCATCGGGAGTGATGGGAGGCTGACAGGATATGGCGGGGGTCTCCAGGCCAAGAGGAAGCTGCTACAGTTGGAAATGCATAATCAGGTTTCTGACCAGCTGAAACTATTCAATTAGATTTACGGATATGAAAAAAAAGATATGTTTAGCAATAATCTTTGGTGTTTATAGTGTTTTCTGCTTTCCCCAGCATGATACCAATAATCTATTAAATATTGAAAAATATTCCACCGGAAATGGAGAAAGACTATTGATGCAATCCAGCGTACTCAAGCAGGACAAAGAAATATATATCGGGTTGCCGGCCGGTTATAATGATACAACTGAATATCCCCTGGTCATAATGCTTGAAGGGGAGATAGTATTTGAATCCTTTGCCCCGGTTACAAGGTTGGCCGGGCAGGTGAATGAAATACCTCATTGTATCGTGGTTGGAATTCCTTTCCATAATAACCACCTCGAATATGCCCCTGTTATCTCTGCCCACCCGCAAAGCGGGTTTGCAGACACAACACTGGAATTTTTCCGGACGGAATTATTTCCGATGCTGGAATCCCGCTATCCTTGTACAAGTGACAGGATCATCTGGGCGCACTCGGCGCTAGGGGGGCTATTTGGCACCTACCTGTTGATCGGACCTGATGATCAGTTTACAGGGATCATAAGTTCTAGTCCCGCATTAAAATGGATGACAGATTATATATACCAGGAAGCTCTTTTTAATGAGACGGCGAAAAAAGGAAAGATGTTCTACTATCTGACATTCGGGAGTAACGAGGCCGAAGCCTATATGGGTGATATGTATCAGAAAGTTCAGGAATTCAGGCAAAGACTTGAAAATGAAGCCCCGGATAATCTCATATGGCAATATCAGTTAAATGAGAACAATAATCACTTCAGCAATGCGGTTGAATCCTATATGGATGGCTTGATCCTGTATTTTAAACTAATGCAATAATTTTAAAATTTAACCGAATGAAACGCAAATTAATGATTGCCGGTCTTGTCATAGTATGTATCCTGGCTGGAGGTTTGCTTGTTTTACAAATATGGATCGGTTCTTCCGTAAAGCAGAATATCAAACTGGCACAGCAAAAATACCATGGCACAGCGGAAGATGCCCTGATATCCTATATGATGGATGAGAATATCTCATCCGAAGTACGTACCCATGAGGCGATCTGGACACTGGGCCAGATCAGGTCTGAAAAGGCATTGCCCTATCTGAAGGAACTTTACAAAGATGACCCAAAGGGCAAAACATGTTACGGGAAACATGATGAGATGCTCTGCCAGTATGAGATCCATAAGGCCATAGTGGCCATTGAACGAAGATGTTTAATTTCATATGCAAGACTGAATAAGTAACTTTATAGATCGAATAGGAATTTATGAAATCGATTTTTGCCGCATTGCTTATTATCTTTTCACTTGCTCATTGTGCCGGGCAGAAAATGACATTCGAATTACATGAAATAGGAGAATTCCGGGACAGAATGGGACAGACAAGCCTGGTGGATGTTGATAAGGACAATGACCTGGACTGGGTGTTTGGGCGTTTTGGTGAGATGTACTGGTATGAATACAAGTCCCCGGATAAATGGGAATTGCATGAGATGGGAAAAGGCGCCAGAACTGATGTAGGGGGATGTCCGGCTGATATCAACCAGGATGGCTTTATTGATTTTGTGGTGGGGGATTCCTGGTACGAAAACCCTGGTAATCCACGGTCAGAAAAATTTGTGCTACACAGGAAAAACATGATCAGTTGTCATGATAACATTTTCCTCGATATAGATGGAGATGGCATCAAGGATATAGTATCCCTGTCGAATGACTCCAATCATCCAGTATTGGCCTGGTACAAAATGCCGGAAAACCACAAGGAGAATTGGGATTACCATAAGATCGGTGATGGTATCCACGGAGGTATTGCTCCAAAGGGATACGGGGACCTGGACAATGACGGAGATCCTGATCTTGTTCGGGGGAATGCCTGGTTCGAGAACCTGGATGGCAATGGAGGAGAATGGTCAATCCATGAATCCCTGGTCCCGGAAGGTGGCAGCAGGTCAGGTAAATTTGGACTAGCACTTAGAACATGGGTTGAAGATATGGATGAAGATAATGATCCAGACATCATACTGGCGGAAGCTGATACTGAAGACGGAAGAGTTTTCTGGTTTGAAAACCGAAACAATGCTGAAACCTTTATATTTCATTCTATTTCCGCCAGTTCGACAAACCAGGATTTTCATTCCCTTGCCCTGGCTGATTTTGATGGGGATGGTGACCTGGATGTGTCCTCGGGTGGAGGTCCTTTATCCCAGGGAGTCCATAAGCTATTCATATGGGAAAATATATCCGGGAATGCTAGCCAGTGGAAAGAACATATCATCCTGGAAGGGAAAAGGATCCATGAAGCAGTGGCTGCAGATGTAGACGGGGATGGAGATGTTGATATATGCACCAAGCCGTGGCATGGGGGACTTCATATTTACCTTGAAAATAAATTGATGAAATAGATATTGTCCCAGCTAAAACCATCCGGTATTTTCCCAATAATAATCCATCAAAACAGTTCCTTACATAGAAATAACCAAGCAAATAATTATGAAAAACTCAATCCTATTACTTGTCGTCATAACATTGGTATTCCATGGATGTTCAGGTCTTCAGCAGGATCCACAGGCTGGATCGAATACCAGTACTAACTACCTGGATTTTTCAAACCGGGATGATCAATTTACCGGAGGTATTAAAATGATACCCATTTCAACACCCAAAGGAGAGTTTAAGGTCTGGACCAAGAGGGTGGGGAATAACCCGGATAAGAAAGTCCTGCTATTGCATGGAGGTCCGGGTGGCACCCACGAGTTTTTCCTTTGTTTTGACGGATACTTTCCATCTGAAGGGATAGAGTATTATTATTATGACCAGCTGGGGTCCTATTACAGTGACCAACCTTCTGACACAAGTCTCTGGACAATAGACCGGTTTGTTGAAGAGGTTGAACAGGTTCGAAAAGCTTTAAACCTGGACAAGAATAATTTCTATCTTCTGGGGCAGTCCTGGGGGGGCATTCTGGCGATGGAATACGCTCTGAAGTACCAGGAGAATATCAAGGGATTGATCATTTCAAATATGATGTCAAGTGCCCCTGAATATAATAAGTATGCACAGGAAGTATTGGGTCCCCAGATGGATCCTGAAATTTTGAAAGAAGTTAAACTGATAGAGGCAAATAATGATTTCGCCAATCCACGTTACATGGAGGTGCTGATGAATCATTACTACCCGGAACATCTGATCAGGTTACCACTGGAAGAATGGCCAGAATCCGCATACAGGGCTTTCAAACACATGAATCAGGAGGTGTATGTATACATGCAGGGATACAGCGAATTCGGAATCACAGGGGATGCCACACTCAAGAACTGGGACCGGAAAGCTGATCTTTCAGATATTTACGTACCAACCCTGGTCATTGGTGCTACCTATGATACCATGGATCCGGAACATATGGAATGGATGTCAGAAGAGGTCCAGAATGGCAGGTTTTTATTATGTCCGGACGGAAGTCATGGGGCGCAGTGGGATGATCAGAAAGTGTATTTCGAGGGTTTGATCAAGTTTATTAAAGATGTGGATAAAGATGCCTTGTAAAATCAAATATTGAAATGGCAACAAAACGTATATGGCATGGCTGGACCACGCCGGAAAATGCTGATACCTACCAGCAGCTTTTGCATGATGAGGTCTTTCCTGGTATAGAAGCAAAGAACATCCCCGGTTATCAAAGCATTGAGCTTTTCCGTATGGACTTGGAAAACGAGGTAGAATTCGTTACAATCATGACCTTTGATTCATTGCAGAATGTCATCGATTTCCAGGGAGAAGATTATAAAAAATGCTATGTGCCGGATGCTGCACAGAAGGTATTGAAACGATGGGACCAGGAATCCGCCCATTACGAAACAATTGATACAAGAAGATATAAATGACATGAAAAAATTTTCATTTTTATTCGCAACGATCTTATTTATTACTTCAGGTATAACCGGACAAGAAGTAGATAATGTCAACCTGGTAAAGCTCGATGAGTATTATGCAAAGATGGTTGAGGATTGGGATATTCCTGGTGTATCCATAGGAATCGTAAAAGACGGGGAAATGATTTTCAAGGGTAATTATGGAGTACTCGAAGAAGGAAAGGACAAGCCGCCTGATGAAAATACACTCTATGCCATAGCCTCCAATTCAAAGGCATTCACCTCCGCCATTATCGGAATGCTGGTACAGGAAGGAAAACTTGACTGGAATGACAGGGTCAGGAAATACCTCCCGTATTTCGAATTGTATGATCCCTGGATTAGCAATGAGGTTACTGTCAGGGACCTATTATGCCATCGCGTGGGATTGGGGACCTTCAGTGGGGATGTCATATGGTATAAGGCAGATCTGACTGCTGAGGAAATCATTCAACGAGTTAAATACCTACCACCGGCATTCGACTTCAGGGCAGGTTATGGCTATTCAAATGTAATGTATGTTACAGCCGGGGAAGTGATCAGGGAAGTGACCGGCAAAAGCTGGAGTGAAAATGTGCAAGAGAGAATCCTGGAGCCATTGGGAATGAACAGGACCATTACATCACCTAATGACCTGGAAGCTAAAGGTAACTTCGCCACACCTCATGCCCGTGAAAATGAAACAAACATACCGATTGTATGGGAGGATTGGGAAACAGTAGGTGCCATGGGAGGGATCATATCGAGTATTGAGGATATATCAAAATGGATGATATTCAACCTGGATAACGGGATATTGGGAGATGATACATTATTGACAAAAGAAACCCGAAACATGGTGTGGACACCTCATAATAATCACCGGGTGGATCATACGACTCAGAATGATTTTAACAGGCATTTCAGCGCTTACGGATTAGGCTGGGGTTTAAGCGATTACCATGGGCGTTTAAGGGTTGGGCATACAGGAGCATATGATGGCATGATCACTGCTGTAACCTTAATTCCGGATGAGAACCTCGGAGTTGTTGTACTTACGAATGGAATGAAGAGTCCCAATATGGCGGCAACATATTATGCCATTGACAAGTTCCTTGGTTTAGAAACCTGGGATTGGTCAGCGGAATACCTGGAAAGGGTGAATAAAAGGCAGAAAGAGGATACACGTATTTCAAGCAGAAAGGAAAAACGGGTGCCTGATACAAAACCTTCGGTTGCATTGGAAGAGTATACTGGTGTTTATCAATCGGACATTTATGGAGAAATAAGGATAAGCCTTGATTCAGACCAGCTGGGGATGGAATTTGAACATTCACCTTACCTGGCGGCAACATTGAATCACTGGCACTACGATGTCTGGGAGATAAAATGGGATAACAAGCATGCCTGGTTCAGTTTTGGAACGGTTAAATTCAACATGGACAATAACCTGAAGGTAACCGGGATTGATTTTGATGTGCCCAATAACGATATCTTTTTTGAAGAGCTGAAACCCTACAAAGTAAAACCGTTGGAATAGTAAAATCAGGATTCTTAACCCAAATGCTCTTGTAAAATTTTCTCAAAGCGTTTTGCGGTAGTGATCTCATATGACAGGAATTGCCCATTCAGGTATATGCCGGCAAGCCCGGTCGGGTAGGGTACATTCTGGGCTGCTTCCAGGTTATCAATCCTGATCTTCTTTGCAGGAAGTCCCATATCCCTTGCCCTTGTCAGCATGATCTCAACAAAATCTTCATGGAAGGGGCACTGGTGGGAATACATAATCACCACACCCCGTTTCTCCTCAATGGTTCCTGACCGTACCACGTCATTAAAGCGGGGATCAGGAGCTTCCTTTCGTAATTTCTTAACCAGGAGTTCAAAGGCAGGAGGAGCTTCATCACAGGTTTCAAATCCAAATTTCTGGTAGAATTTCTTAGGTGTGAGCCAGGGCATATTTTTCTTACCCGAGACAACCACCAGTCCATTTTTATCTTTTGAATCCTTAATGCAATCTTCCATCAGGAGTCGGCCGTAACCCTGGCCTTTATACCTTCCGGAAACCCAGAAACAGTTGATCACATTATAGCCAGGTGCTTCCACAGGCTTCCAGGCATATTCGGCCGGTACGTACTCGATGAAGACCTTTCCCCGGACATTAACTTTCTTAAATACAAATCCATTCCCGAACTGCTGCTTCAGCCATTCTTTTTTTTGCATGGCCCTGGACTGGCTGGTATTATCATTGCCAATGGCACAACAGATGTGTTCATCAGTAATATTACCAGGATTCAGGGTGATGATCTCAGTAGTATCCATACAAGGTAGATTTATCAATAAAAATAAGCATTTGTCCTGGTAAAGAGCTTGATGAATATTGCTTTTTCAGATTATCGCCCTACCGGGAATTCGGTTATCCTGAGGGTTGTACATCCATAAGGGATCAAAATGATCTCCTCTTCCGGGGAGTTGATGAGATCTTTTCGCTGAAGGTTGTGAGGCAAGGGACCGGCCATTTCATTATACAATTTCCACTCCGGGATCCTGATGCCATTGGTTCTCAGTGCCAGGGGTGCAGCTTCAATGCTCCAGGGATAGGCTTCCCCGACGGACATTTCAACCAGTTCAAAATGGTTCTCAGGGTCTTCAAGCGCTCCTTCTAGCAAGGCATAGTTCCATGGATCCCGCGGACGAACCTCGTAGAAGTCCCCCCATTTATCAGGGTTAGTAACCAGTTTCCAGTCCTCCCGGATTTTCAGGGCATATAGCAGGGGACCTCGTTCAATGGCCACTGCACCTTCATCCCAAGAACTAAATGCAATGTGCATGGAGAAGGTCACTTCAACCACATCCCCCTCTGACCAGTCCCGTGTGAGAATAGCCATCCTGCCACCTTCCAACCGCTGATTTTCATCCCCGTTGATCGTGATCACGGCTTCCCCGCACCAGCCCGGTATCCTGATATGGAATGGGAAACTGGCTGGCCTTTCTGTCGAGATCCTGAATTTTATCCGGTCTTCAAAGGGATAGTCTGTTTCTTCTTTTATCTGGACCTGGATGTTATCAGCCACCCTGGCCGTCACTGTGTTAGCAGCAAACATCACAGCTGCGAGTCCCCCGTCAGGCGTAGCATACCACAGGTGCTGCACCAATTTTGGCCAGCCCTGGTGCATGTTGCATGTACAGCAGGGATAACCTGTCACCAGGCCATAACAGAGATCTGTCTGGCCGTGGCCATCCTGCACGTAAAAATTTCGCCGGTGCCGGGTCAGCATAACCTGGTTAGCCTGCTGAAAATATTGCCTGGAAGTAAAATCATCAGATGCCTGGGTGGGTAATGCATTGTATGCAATTTTCTCCAGGTGGTCCATATAATCTACATCACCGGTAATGGCAATCATTTTTTCAAGAGAGAACATCATTTCGGTGACTGAGCAAAACTCGATTCCCTGTGTGGGTAACCTTCCATGCAGGGCTTCATCGCCGCCATACATCCCCTGCGGCTGACCATGGAATTCATGAATATCACTGAAAGCCCTTTTCACAGCCTTGAGGTATCTTGGGTCCGGGTCCTGCTGGTAAAAAATGACCGGTTCCTTGATCCCCTGGGCCAGGTTGACACAATGGAAGCTTCTCTGGTTTTTCAAACATAGCCTGTCTATTATTTCACTGTCAAAGGGATAGGCATTGCTACTACTTGCTGGAAAGATATGGTCCCTGTCAATTCCGGTATAACAACTTTCATTCAGAAATACATCAGTCCAGGGGAAAGTTTGTTCATGGATCAGTTCAGCCAGCTCAAGCAGGAATTCATCCTCTGTTTGATTATACAACCAGTATACCAGCAACAGGTTATCTCCTCCGCGGCGATTTCCCCAAAAGGACCAGTTATCCAAAGGTGTATCAGGCAATGCTTTAAGCTGGTACCTGAAATAGTTGGTCATCAGATCAATTACCCGTGGATCATCTGTAGCATCATAGTACTGCTTGAGTACTTTCAGCATGACCATTTTTGGCCACCAGTCACGACGGGGACTCTTCTGTATGCCAGGTTCCCGTGCTGGTTTTTCGGCAAATGGAACCGGACCAAAATAACCATCTTCCGTCTGGCTGTCCAGGGTCCATTGGATCCATGGCATGGCTTTGGCCTTCAGTTCTGCATCATCCAGGATCCAGGCCAGTGGGACAAGTCCATCAAGCCAGTATGGTCCCCTTTCCCAACCATCACCATCTCCCCCAAGCCATCCGTTACGTGAACCCAGGACCGATGGGTACAATTCGTCCAGGTGGCCGGTCATCCCAACTTTCATTAACTGGAGTTGCTGCAATAACCAGCCTTCAGGCCGGATACTGCCCAGGGGCAATTCCAGGTATTGTTTGGAGATTAATGGAGGCCGGTTATTCAGGTACATGGATTCACTGTTTTTATCCTCCTCCTGGCAGGATGATATAACAAACACAATAAGCAGAAAACAATTCCTGATTTTCATGGCTATGATATGTTGGGTCTAAAAGAGTAGTACTTACTGGATCTCCAGATCGTCCCTTTCCGGCAATTTT
>RCNB010007712.1_pt1:7500-13143 | contig 13143 bp, 8 predicted proteins | sample 2041321 | NCBI WGS metagenome assembly RCNB01 (sample SAMN09708232, study PRJNA481090) | Marine sediment metagenome, whole genome shotgun sequencing project. | reverse complement strand
CCGAGGTCACGACCATTTTGGGCTGATTTTGTTGTTTTTGGACTAGTAAAGGCACATAGTCGGTAAATAGAGTCAGTAACATGACTTTTAAGGGTGAACCATCGGCTTCGTGGTCTCCTTTTGTAGCAACGAAGCCGAATGGTATTAGAAAAATACGTAAATTTCTCAATTTCGGTTATGTTTTGCCATCTACTGAAACGTGAAATTTGCGTATACTTATACATCTATAGTGTTTGTTCGGTTGAAACCCAGCCTGCATTCCGTTAGCTCTGAAAATTTTTAATGCTTCGGCATTTTGTATCATACTTCTGACTCATTAGAATGGGAGCGGAGCAACCATTAATTTGGCCGCCGACAGTAGCCGATAAGTTCCGAGAAAGGGGAAACCCTGAAGTAGGAGATACTTGTTGGATTCCCTATGAATTGAGTTTAAAACAGAATACAAGCGTTTTGCGAGATTATGTTTGCCGCGCCAACTCCCGTCCTCCCACGAAGTACTAAGCGAGGTTTTGTTTTTATTTATGAAAACGGTTTGGTCGTACTGTTTCAACACATCGTTGGCATGCGCTGGGCCCGTCATACGTATACAGATCCACAAGAGCGTACAAAAAAATTGCTAGATCAGGAATAGAAATGTGTTAGGGCTGAAGTGTTCATGTAACGACACGAAGTAGTCCTGCTTGAAAAAGCTAAATGTCAGTCTCGGAGAAGAGTCTCTGTAGTAATCTCGCAAGAGATTACGTGCAATACGAGGTAGAATTTAGTAGTGTCGCGATTATCGGTAGACTATATGCACTTTTTGTCGTATTCTTAGTTGAATGGTTATCTATGATCCACGTTAAAAAGCAATATCAGCTCTCCTGAGACCTATGAGTATATTAGAGTGTTCCGATAGACGTTGGCCGCGGATATTTTTCGGTATCTAGAGCCAGGGAGAAGTTTGTTCACACTAATATTTTAGCTCTAAAAAGTTTTAGCATGAGGGGCATTGGGATTTGTTATTTTGGAGACACCGTTCGGCCCAAGTTATCACTCTAAGTAAAACCGGGTGTGATCCCAGAATGGTACTTATGTACTTCACACATCCGATGCTATTAATAGTCCGCATCGTCTTCGTTTAGTGTATGAGTTTGTGGGTTTTGCTCTGAAGTATGCAATGAGGGATTATTCCCTAGTGGTGAGATTATCGCCTTGCTTGCTTTATCCTAACTGTTTCATTCTGCTCTGTCGTTTTTTGTTACTTACGGTCCTCGGGAAGGTTGGCCCCAGAAACGCCAGCCCATCTTGGATTGTTTGGTTCTAACGTTGTTTTGATTATGGTGACTTGTGGTTAGCCACATGTAAAAGTTTCGGGCGAGGAGATATCAATCCTTGTCCCGCGACTCACTCTATGAGGAGCTTCGAAGGTGCATCTTACGTTATCAGGATTTTGTTGTGTACATGTCACTAATCTAACTGGCCTCGGCTTCTTAGACCAAGTAAAAGTAGTAAAAAGTATGCGTGTAACTTTGGTTACCTGTATGCCTAGGTTTTCCTACACCTAGGCGATCCTTGACTGAGCTAGGTTCGACCTATGCGAGGGAGGAAGCAGAACACATAGTACATATTACTGCTGGCATTTTTATCAACTGGGTAACAACACCAACCCTTCATACATTTGACACAAGAGATAGTGCATTGTAACATGTTCCTTGTCAACTTAGCGTCTGCAAAGAATCAGCTGATGCAAGCCCCGCTTGCACGCATAGGCGTCTACACGAAAGAAGTGTAGTAGGAACTCAAGAATGTTACTGTATGCTTGGCTCTCTCTTATGGCTTTGTCGAAAATGGGTGCCTGTGGTCGGTTAAGCAAATGCTAAATCACAGCCGGGGCCCCGACTTAGTTGCTAGTTTCTCTAAACTATTATTCTACCACAAAAACTGTCAGACTCGTTGAGTTGGACTGGTATCATTTAAGATGGTACCAAACTGGTTGATCCTGCCAGTAATGATATGCTTGTCTCAAAGATTAAGCCATGCATGTATTAGTTCACACCCTTGAAAGGTGAAACCGCATATGGCTCATTAAATCAGCTATAATTCCTTAGATCTTACAAACCTCTACTTGGATAACTGTAGAAATTCTAGAGCTAATACATGCCAATTTATACCTTAGCTTTCGGGCTGGGGTGGATTTATTAGTACAAAACCATTCAGCTTTACGGCTGCGGTTTGTTGACTCTGGATAACTCTACCTGATCGCACGGCCTTGCGCCAGCGACGTATCTTTCAAGTGTCTGCCCTATCAACTTTCGATGGTAGGTTATTTGCCTACCATGGTTATAACGGGTGACGGGGAATCAGGGTTCGATTCCGGAGAGGGAGCCTTAGAAATGGCTGCTACATCTAAGGAAGGCAGCAGGCGCGCAACTTACCCACTGTTAGTTCAGCGAGGTAGTGACGAAAAATAACAATACAGAACTCTTATGAGGCTCTGTAATTGGAATGAGTACGATTTAAATCCTCTAACGAGGAGGGCAAGTCTGGTGCCAGCAGCCGCGGTAATTCCAGCTCCAATAGCGTATATTAAAGTTGTTGCAGTTAAAAAGCTCGTAGTTGGATCTCGGGTTGTGAATGCATAGTGTGGCCTTTAGCTGCTACTATGCTTTCCGCCTTACTAGTCGTTAGTGATTACTGGTGCTCTTAACTGAGTTGTCAGTAATGCACGACATGTTTACTTTGAAAAAATTAGAGTGCTCAAGGCAGGCCTTTTCGCCTGTATAACGTTGCATGGAATAATGGAATAAGTCTCTACCGCTATTTTGATGGTTTTCGGTTAATTAGTGGAGAAATGATTAAAAGGGGTAGAACGAGGGCTAAAGTATGGTCGCGCTAGAGGTGAAATTCTTGGACCGTGGCCAGACTATCCGTTGCGAAAGCATTTGCCAAGGATGCTTTATTTAATCAAGAACGAAAGTCAGAGGTTCGAAGACGATCAGATACCGTCCTAGTTTTGACTATAAACTATGCCAACTGACCATCCCGCAGACATTTTGTTTTTGCGTGGCAGTCCCCAGGGAAACCTTAAGTATGGTTCTGGGGGGAATATGGTCGCAAGTCTGAAACTTAAAGGAATTGACGGAAGGGCACCACCAGGAGTGGAGCCTGCGGCTTAATTTGACTCAACACGGGAAAACTCACCCGGCCCGGACACTGTAAGGATTGACAGATTGATAGTTCTTTCATGATTTGGTGGATGGTGGTGCATGGCCGTTCTTAGTTGGTGGAGTGATTTGTCTGGTTAATTCCGATAACGAACGAGACTCTAGCCTGCTAAATAGTACACTCATACCCTGGGCTTTCTTTCATGGGTAGTGAGTGATTTACTTCTTAGAGGGATTGGTGGCTTCTAGTCACATGAAACTGAGCAATAACAGGTCTGTGATGCCCTTAGATGTCCGGGGCCGCACGCGCGCTACACTGATAGTGTCAGAAAGTTTCCTTGGCCGAAAGGTCTGGGTAATCTTTTAATTACTATCTCGTCAGGGATCAGGGTTTGTAATTATCCCCTGTGAACGAGGAATTCCCAGTAAGTGCAAGTCATCAGCTTGCGTTGATTACGTCCCTGCCCTTTGTACACACCGCCCGTCGCTACTACCGATTGGATGGTTTAGTGAGGTTATCGGATTGGAGGTATGGGAGTGGCTCGCTACTCTTAATACTTTCGAGAAGATACTCAAACTTGACCATTTAGAGGAAGTAAAAGTCGTAACAAGGTTTCCGTAGGTGAACCTGCGGAAGGATCATTACAAGAACTCTGAATGAGAGTATAAACTAGCTTGAACCCGAAAGATGGTATCCAAAATAATTGGTTGGGCATAGTGATAATGTAAGTTGTCATATGACTCAATCGGTAGATCATGACTACCAATTTTTGCTCAAAAAAAAAGGTTTTGCTGAGATAAGTGAGAAGCGCGAGATCTATTAAAGGTGGAAATAGGTCAGAAAAAGCGTGCTTAAGGTTCTAATTATGAATCATCTGCAGCAATCCTTTTTAATCATGAGTGCTCGGTAACCACGAAGATAGTGGTCGAGCAACAATTAGGTTGGCAGGTATAGGTAGCTAAAACAGGAATTGACAGAAGCTATCTGTATTTGTGCACACTTCATACAAACAGTGAGTACCTGAAAGAAACATGCCTTGGGTTACGCCCCTCGGATACGTTGTGTAAGTCAGACTACTCTTAGATGACAGTATTGTCATTGACATTCTCTTTTCGGAGAGGACTTTTCCTGGGTAACTATTAAAGTTATAAAGATGAGAGTTACGCCTCTCCTATCCCAGTTTTTCGAGGTGTTACGCCACCTCTGTTGCAAAATTTAACTGTAATCGGTTTCTTGGCGCCATGGGACATTTCTTCGAGCGTTGAATCCATGTTGTTGTGAGTTCGCTTGCTTCAACTAAAAGAATAGTAGTGTTGGGTTACATTGTGAGCCCCTCTACGCAAACATACTTTGAGCGATGGATCACTCGGCTAGTGTAACGAGGAAGAGCAAAGCAAACTTTGTTAATTCATGTGAATTGCAGTATGCCTTGATCATAGTACCTCTCGAACGCATCTTGCGGCTATCTGTTCTTCGGAGCATGTTAGCCACGTTTGTCCGAGGGTCGGCTTCTCATCTATCTTTACGTCTAGTAAAGTATTGCAGCTTTGTCTTAACTCACTTTTTTTGTGTGTTGTGGGCATTCTGTTAAGGTGACAGTCGGTTCTAAATAGTTGTGCTCCCTTTACGGAGTGTGACAAAGGAATCGCAATAGCAATGTAACTCATGCCCTGTCGGTTACGCCCGACAGTGCCATTGCTAGTGAGGCTAGTAGCTTCTTAATAAGAATGTAAAAACCTTGTCTAGTAATGTCACTGAATGGGGAATGTATCTCATTGCGACTGATGTACGATCGTAGTATTCTCTCTAAGCTTTTAGTGTCTGCCCGATCAAGAACATGAACAATTCATGCCTTTGATTATTTTATAAGAAATGGTTACGCCCATACTTATGAGATATGAGAGGGATTCGTTGTGGTGTCATGTGAGTTGTGAGGAACACTAATAGCTCCTTAGTGTATTGTAGTATTAATGTACCCTGTGATTAAGTATGTCTAGGCATTTTGCACTGCCCGGGATTCGTTATAAGGTCACACAAGTTACATATCTACTTCGTATACAAACTAAGAGTGCAGTTTTGATACTTAAACTAATCGAAGGTAGACGAAGCAGTAAGCATTTGGTTACGCCCTTTTGTTTTGCTGTGTAGGATACTTAAGAAAGGCGAGAGTTGAAAGATAGCAGCCTGGCTAATGATGTTAATAATGTGGTTAAATCATGCTTTAGGGTTACGCCTCTAAAGATTCGTTGTGAGACCATGTTGTTATTGTCAATCCTTAGCGTATTGTTGTATTTACGTACCGTGTGATTAAGTATGTCTAGGCATTTTGCACTGCCCGGGATTCGTTATTGACGTCACACGAGTTACATATCTGCTTCGTATACAAACTAAGAACTTTAACTAATCGAAGGTAGACGAAGCATTAAACAGTTGGTTACGCCTGATTGTTTTATTGTGTAGATTACTTAAGAAAGGAGAGAGTAGCCAGATAGGGAATAT
>RCNB010007712.1_pt1:0-2500 | contig 13143 bp, 8 predicted proteins | sample 2041321 | NCBI WGS metagenome assembly RCNB01 (sample SAMN09708232, study PRJNA481090) | Marine sediment metagenome, whole genome shotgun sequencing project. | reverse complement strand
TATTTTTTTCAAATTCTTATCTCTGATGCCTTAAGTATACATAAATCTCACGTTTCAGTAGATGGCAAAACATAGAATTATTTCAAAAAAAAAAATTTTTGTATGTATTATAGGTTAACCTTCCTGAAACGTCACCCCGAGGCATAGGTGGTGTATTATGTCTATCTGAATCATCTACTTTTTTCATATCCACCGATAAGACACCAGAAATAATAACTTAGAAAAATTTTATTTTTTCCAAATTCTTATCTCTGATGCCTTAAGTATACATAAATCTCACGTTTCAGTAGACGGCAAAACATAGAATTTAAAAAAAAATTAAAAAAATTGTATGTATTCTAGGTTAAACCCTCACCTCTTTCTAGTCATGTAGTAGATATATCAATAGTTTCGATAAAAATATATTTTATATATAAATTCTCAAAAAAATAATAATGGCGGGAGTAACAATAACCCACTTAATAGAAGTAATTTTTTTTTTTTTTTTTTATGATTTATGATTAATTGATAATAAAAACAACATTCCTACTGTTATAGAAAGAGTGTTATATTCACAAAATAAAAAAAAATTAAATAATTTACATTATGAAAATCATGAATATAATGGCGGGAGTAAGAATAAATCACTTCATGTGTTTTTTTATAAAATATTTCTTAGTTATTAATTAGTATATTAGCCCTTATAAGGCCTTCAAAAACAAGTGCAACAAGTGCACTGGTGTGTGTGTTCAATTTGACCCACAACACGGAAATCTTTAGTAAAAGGCGAAAGATTTATTCGCGACACATAAAGTGAGCCAAGACATGACTTGACTTGTTACATTTGAGCTATACTTGTATTATTATATTTGATACTGATTGTTTATTGCAATCATATTACTGTAAGTAGTTTGAATAAATAGCCAGTCCTCGCAGTAATGCAATACAAGGACGACTTCATTGGTAACCTCAGCGAGCAAGCTCAGATAGAGGTACCATTCACTGTCACAAAGATACAAGTAAAATCTCAAGGATTGATGGAGATACCATCAAATAATAAAGATTAACCTATTAAGAACAGATACTACACTTTGATCTTAGCCAGAGGCCGAGAAGCGATAAGATAAGAAGACTACACTCTTTTACTTTTCATTTTTAACATTGTTTTATTATATATATGAAATCTATAAATATTACAGATTACTATAAGTAGGTTATCTCAATTGGTTATATAGTAAACTAATAAGTGAAAGAAATACTTACTGTAGTAGCAATGGTCTTTTCCTAAGAATATATGAATAATTATAAAGTAGGTAGGTAGATACATAAATATAATTAATAATAAAAATTGTAAAGTAATAAGTAAAATAAACATAAAACAAAAAGTGGAATATTTTTTTTAACAAAAAGTGGAATATTTTTTTTTTTTTTAGCCATTACGGCTGTCAAACAATGGGACTCATTGAAAGTCTTTCTCACCATAAAATTCAAACAATTTAATAGCGATACAAAGACCTGTTAAGGCATTTTGTGCTTAAATTAGTATTTGACTTATAATAAATGTTTTCTTACAGCTTTACCCTTATAAATCACAAAATTATTAAAATGTACAAATTCATATAAAATAACAGTTTATCCGTTTAAACATTGTCAATTATAATGTAAGTTACCTCCAAGTATATATCCACATACAAAAATAATAGCTCTACAAATATTTAAAATATTACAAATCAGTGACATATTACTGTAAGTAATATTTTATTTTTATTATTATGGTTCAGGGGGAATATGGTAGCAGAACTAGTATAATCTCATAGACTAAATTAAAAGAGGTATATATTTTAGAAACCTTTGGTCTGTATCATAAAATAAAACTAAGTTCTACACAAAATTTCTGGAAAAAAATTAAAAAAAATTTAAAATTTTACTTAGTATGGTTCTGGGGGGAATATAGTCGCAGGACTGCAAATTTTTTTAAACTATTCAATCAAATTAAAAATTTCTACATATTCTTACCTTAACATAACTAAGCTTAGTTTAAAAAATTAGAGTCGTTGGATTTATATAAAGTAAAAATTTTACTAAGTATGGTTCTGGGGGGAATATGGTCGCAGGACAGGAGGACTAAAAAATTTTTTTTATTATTCTTCAAACAAGTTAATAATATGTACATATTCTTACCTTTACATAACTAAGCTTAGTTTAAAAAATTAGAGTCATTGGATTTATATAAAGTGAAAATTTTACTAAGTATGGTTCTGGGGGGAATATGGTCGCAGGACTTAAAATTTTTTTTTTTCCCTGCTTTGATCTTAGCCTGAGGCTGAGAAGCGATAAGAAATTTTACTACTACAGTCTCATCTTAGCCAGAGGCCGAGAAGGGTTAAGAATTTTTTGCCATCTACTAAAACGATATTAAAAAAATGTCATTTTTTTTCTAAGTGTCGATTTTGAAATTTTTTTTTCAAAGTGTTGGATTTTCATGGTCTAAGCGTATGGAGTACTGTCGTATGTCAGAAAA
>RCNB010001860.1_pt1 | contig 13143 bp, 12 predicted proteins | sample 2041321 | NCBI WGS metagenome assembly RCNB01 (sample SAMN09708232, study PRJNA481090) | Marine sediment metagenome, whole genome shotgun sequencing project. | reverse complement strand
AGTTAAGTAAGAGTACAGAGAGCATCTTCATTTCCGGATACAATGATAATTACATTGCAGCAGGGCAAGGAACGATTGGCATTGAACTTGCAGATCAATTACAGACAATAACTGATGTAATTGTTCCAGTAGGAGGTGGGGGATTAATCTCTGGAATTGCTGTAGCAATCAAAACATTGCTCCCAAAAGCTAGAGTTATTGGGGTACAATCTGAAGCAAGTCCTGCTTTCTATGAATCACTTAAAGCTGGAAAAATTATTGATGTTGAATTATTTGATTCAATAGCAGACGGCATGTGGGGAGGAATTGAGAAGGGATCAGTAACCTTTGATATTGTCCAAAAATACGTTGATGAAATTCTATTGGTAAAAGAAGAAACAATCAAGAAAGCTATAGGACTTCTTTGGAAAGAAGATAATCAAAAAGTAGAAGGATCTGCTGCTGCCGCAATTGCACCTCTGTTAGAAGATCGATCTAATTTTAAGGATAAAACAATTGTCAGTATTATGTCTGGTGGTAATATTAACGAGGAGCTATTTCATCAACTAATAAATTAAACGTAACTAGATAGTGATATCTCAATAACCTTTTTTTAGAGGTTGTTTTTCTTTCTGTTATAGTGTGATTACTTTGTTCAAAGAAAATGAGTGGCCATTCGCTAAAGGAAAATTTGGTTTACCTGTTTGGCGTTTAAATCGAGTATTAGCAATTATCCAGCAAAGAATACAAAAGTTAACAGAAGATGACCGAGAGTTGCCAATAACTTGGAGTGTTATGCATATGTATTCCACAATGCAGCTAGCTAAATTAGTAGCATTAAAACGAGATTTAGATCCAGAACTTGCAGCATTAACTTGTGCATTCCATGATGTCTATAGTTTGTTTGAAGGGAAAACAGAAGACCATGGTATAAAGGCTGAACCGTTTATTAAAGAAATAATTTCTGAATATAATTCCAAACAGAGAGAAGCACTTTCTGAAATAACAGACGAAGAGAAAGAACAAATCATCATTGCTGTTAAAAATCATAGCGATAAAAATAGAACTGATGATGATCCTTACGGTAAACTCCTCAAAGATGTTGATAGTATTGATAGTTACTTACATGGTACGACGCCTGGAAGAAAATCCGGTAGAATTCCAAGAAGTAATGAAGTATTAACGGAATTCTCAATCGAGCATTATATTGAGCGTTAAAACCCTTATTTTTGGCGAAAATATCTTAAATCTAAAAATGTAAGAAAGAAAAAAACAGAGATAGTTGATAGTCATGCCTAGAAGAAAAGATGCTGAGCTTTTGAAAACATCAAAATTTAGAGAATTAGAATTCCACATCATGCGTGGAAGAAATGAAAGTGTTCTTTTTTATGAAACACCTATTGAACTAGAAAATACATTCAAGTTCCTAGATAAATACAACAAAGACAAAAATGAAGAAGAAAAAATTACTCTCTTCCAGATATTTTTAGCTGCTTGTGTAAGAACAATGACTTATCGATATAAAGTAAATCGGTTTGTTTCGGGTAGAAGATTGTGGCAAAGAAATAGGTTGCATTTCAATTTTGTAGTGAATAAAGAAAAAACTGAAGAAAGCGAAGAAGTAAACGCCACAGTTGAGTTCGATCCTTTCGATAATATAGCTGATGTTCAAAGAAGAGTTCATGAAAAAATCTATGAAGCTCGTCACGCTGAAAACCCAAACCAAGAAGATGTTGATTTCTTTGGTGGGCTACCTCGTTGGTTAATCAAATTAATTTTCGATGGAATCAGATGGTTTGATGAGCGCAATATCTATTTTCATGGACTACTCAAAGATAATCCTTTGTGGTGCTCATTATTTATCGCTCATCTCGGGTCAATCGGTATAAAATCTGTCTACCATCATTTATTCGAAATGGGAAATGCTAGTATGTTGATAACTATCGGGAAAATCTACAAAAAACAGATAATTAATGAGGAAACCGATGAGGTTAGTATTCGAAAAGTTATGGATCTAAAAGTTAGTATTGATGATCGCATTGCTTCTGGAATTTACACCGGACCTACTATTGAAATGTTAGTAGATTTAGTTGAAAACCCAGAACCATTGCTTGAAAAACCAAAGCTGACTGATGAGCAATTGGATAAACTTATGCTGGCAAAGTATAAGAAAGAACGACTCGCTCGAGAGAAAGCCCGAAAGAAAGCTCAAAAGAAAGCAAAGAAGAACAAATAAAGGTTGCAAGTAATGACTTTACAAGATGATGTTCTCCAATACCAATCAATTGCTACGAACAATTGGCCTGCTAAAGATTTAATCTTGATGAATGGTTGGATCCTTCGTGTTTCTGAAGGAATAACAAGGAGAGCCAATAGTGTTTTACCACTAAGGTATAAAGGAACGAATCTTGATGAGGACATAGATAAAGTTGAGAAAATCTATACCGACAGCAAATTACCAACCGTTTTTCAGATATCCGACTATTATGCTCCTGAGAATTTACATGAAAAATTGCTTGAGAGGAATTACAAAACTATTGCTGAATCATTATATATGGCTGTTCCTTTTCACAGACTTAGGAATATAACGGAAAATCCTGATGTTTCATACGAATGCCACGAAGAGCAATCAGATGAATTCTTTGATGCCATGAGAAATATATCAAATATCACTACAGAACGGTTTGAAGGATTAAAGTTAATCATTGATCGAATACTTCCTCCTTCTAGAGCATTTTTCCTCATTAGAAAGAGAAACAATATTGTTATTGGATATGCTTTAGGTGTTGCTGAGATGAGAAAAGTTGGGTTATACAATTTATACATTCACAAAGATTATCGTCGTATGGGTTTAGCTCAAAACTTACATCTGAAAATGAGAGAATGGAGTATTCGAAAAGGTGCAGATGGCTTTCATTTATGCGTTCAAGGAGATAATGCTGGTGCTATTGATCTCTACAAGAAAGTTGGATTCAAAGAAATGTTCAAGTATAGATACCTGATAAAGGAATTATGACTTGTTTTTATCACTATACTGCTTATTGCATCTTGCCCACTATATCGAAGTTAACTATTTGCTATTAAAAGTTGGTATATTAAATAGAAGATACTACTTTATCTTACAACCTTATAACAGGTCTAGAAAATGTATTTACAAGTTAGAGATTCACCAAGATTGGCTCCAGCCAATTACCGTGAAATATATGATAAGCCATGTGAATTAGTAGGAGAGTTTGATTGGCTTCAACAGGTCTATAGAGGAACAGGTGTTGCTCCAAAAGATCATCCTGCTGAAAACGTCCCAATTGGCAATTGTGAAAATTGCAAAAGCGAGAATGTTCTTGCGATTTATACTCAGTGGAGTGTAAGTCCTCATTCTGGTGATAAATATTGGGATTATGAAATCTTCTGTGAAGATTGTGGAAAATATACTTCAAAATCATACGCAGAGAATGACTAAAAGAATTTTTTTTGCAATCTTACTTGTGTTCTTCTAGTAAATCTATCCGCAAGTGTTGTAGAATTCTGAGGCATCGAAAAATCATTTTTCTTCATTTCTTTTAGAGCTGAAAAAAATCACTTTTCAATTTTGTAAATAACTTTTTGACCTTTCTTATCGTTTTAGATAATTGAGCGAAGAGTTCATATAGCGTACCGACATAATTAAAGCTTAGATTATACATATAGAGTAGTTCCGCCGGGGGAATACTCGCAACATGAGTTTAAAAGAAAGTGTAAATATGACGATTAATCCAAAATTAAAAATTATGATTGTTGAGGATGACCCTCTAATTAGGCAATTATATGAAACGATTCTAAAGAAAAAAGGATATGATGTCGTCGCTGTAGCTTCAGATGGAGCACAAGCAGTTACTATGTATCAAGATTTGAACGATAAACCAGATCTTATTATTCTTGATTTTCGAATGCCAAAAATGAACGGATTACAAGTATCTCGAGAGATTTTAGCAGAAAATGCTACCACTGAAATTTTAATGATAAGTGGTGATCCTACGTTTGATCGCAAAGCTGTCATTAGTCGTGGTATTAATTTAATGCAGAAACCTGTCGAAATAAATGAAATAATTAAAGAAATTAGTTTAATTGGTAATTTATAAATTTAGAATTGTATAGTATAGGTGTCTATCCTATATCGATAACTAGTCTAGCCCGTACTTTTTATCATTCTAATAAGTAACAATCTTTATGTTGTTTTAATTGAATTTTCATTTGGTGAAAAGAAATACAAAGTAGCAAAATATGATTATCTCTTACAATATCCCTCTCATACGATTTTTCATAGAGGTCAATTAATTATTGCTTTGAAAAAAATAGGAAAAGAAGTTGTCGGAACAGATTATCTCTTTTATCTCATGGAAATAACAGATCCCGAAACCTAAAGATTTCAATATTACTTGATTTCTTTGATCCATTTCTCTGCTTCTTTTACTTTTTCTTCTTCAGAAGTTTTATCGGATCTCATGAAAATCTTGTCACCAATGATCTCATTTCCTTCCATCATACCTTTCAATTCATCCAAATTTTTACCACCTTCTCCTGCACAAGTACAGAATAAAGCAACTTTCTTGTTTTGTAGTTGATGGTTTTTAAGGAAAGTTCGGATAGCTGGATTCATATTTCCTGCCCAAATTGGTGTACCAATATAGATGGTATCATAATCCTCAGGATTCTTTTCTAGTGGTTGGATCTTAATTTTTCGTCTCAATTTTGAATTGTATCCACCAAGGAAATATCTCATAAAACCTTTTGATTTGATCTCTTTTTTCCATTTTAGCTCTTCGATATCTGCTTTTGTTTGTTTAGCAATTGTTTCTGCAACAATCTTAGTATTGCCAGTTTTAGAATAATAAACAACTAGATTTTTTGCCATAATATATCACTCAATTTTATCTATCTAATAATAGATTTTTTAACTTCTTATAAAATAGCTTTGCCATAGAAACAGAGATAGGTATGACGTATAACTATAACAAAGGAAAAGAAAATGGATCCTATAGCAATTACAACATTAGTATTATCACTAATGTTATTTCTAATCTTAGTTTTTCAATCATATTCGCTATTTGGATTAATGCTTTCTGAATTGGGTCTTTGGATATCCTGGATGCCAATTACCTTACTAATAATTGCTTTATTGTATATCACACGTAACATAGACGTGGTTGGAGTAGAATATAATCTCATCCTAATGTTTGTAAGCATGCTAATGAATTTCTTTACCTCTTTACGATTAATTATTCCATATTTTGAAACCGTAGCAACTAATAGAAAATTCAAGAAACAATTACAAATAAATCTTGGATACGATTATATACATTACATCAAGTCCTCACAATGTGCTGACTTCTTTAGTTGCACGAAATTCAAATTTCGATTCTATTATTCTGGTTTACGTGATAAATTCCTAGAGAATAGGGTAACAACAATAAACAATCTCACCTACCACAAAGTGGATGATCTCGAGTTAAAACTAAATGTTCATTACCCCAAGAAAGAAGGAACATTTCCAATAATTGTTCTTGTACACGGTGGAGGTTGGGTGGTTGGTTCAAAAGATCAACCAGTTCATGTGAAAACCTGTAAAATACTTGCTAGTCTTGGGTATACTGTTTACAATATTGATTATCGCTTGATCTCTCCAGAAGTAATCTTGGATCCGAAATCGGTTGTTTTTGAGAAACCTGTGGTAGCCGAGATGATAGAGGATGTACTTGCAGCTATCAGTTTCGCAAAACAGAATGCCAAAGAATACAAAGGGAGACCAGAAGATCTTTTTCTATTCGGAAGATCTGCAGGTGCTCATTTGGTATTGCTTACATCACTTCTTGCAAATGAACATCAAAAATTGTCTGGAATAATTGCTTTTTACCCGGTAACCGATTTAGAAGGCTTATATCAATTCTATAGGAAATCACATCCAGTGAAAACTAGATTATTACAGAATAAGATAGGAACACCAGAAAACTATCATGATTTTTATCGTATCTTTTCACCGATGAATTATATTGACGAAGATTCAGCTAATATTCCTCCAGTATTTATTGTTGCTGGGACAAGAGATAGAATGGTTGATCCAAAACAATCTAGACAACTCTATGCTAAATTACAGCAGTATGACATTCCAAGTGTATTATTAGAACTTCCATGGGCTAATCATGCTTTTGATTTTGCTATAAATGGACCTGGCGGTCAGATTTCACTAAAGTACTTGTCTCAATTCTTAGCATGGGTGCTAGGTAAAAAGGAAGTAGCAAAAACTGAATTGTTAGGGAAAGAACATGGATTAGAGAGTGTCGTTTCACAAGAAAAAATCAGAGTTATACACAAACATCGGAAACCTCCAATTGTAGATGCTGATTTTGAGAATATAGTGGACACAACAAAGAAAGAGTGAATGAACAATTAAGCAATCATTCCTAGTATAGTTCAATACAAAGTTATTTTAACGAACGTATAATATTCTAGTCCCATTACTAGCGATTATAAAATGTGTTAAATTTCACAAGATTCAGGAAGAAAAATATTGCAAATTATAAATAATACAATTTTGAAAGACAAATATGATGTAGTGGTCGTAGGAGCAGGTATTGGGGGAATAACGGCAGGAGCACTACTTGCTAAGAAAGGCTTAGATGTTTTAGTTGTCGAACAACATTACTTACCCGGTGGTGTTTGCTCATCCATTAAAAGAAAAGGCATAGCAATGGATGCAGGTGCAGCCTTACTCTTTGGCTGGGGAGAAAGCGAAGGTTCTCCACATCCATTTGTGATGAACATCTTAGAAGAAGAAATTGATATGATTCCTCATGAAGCATTATACAAAATGCATTTTGGTGAACGATCAGTTACTTTTTATCGTGATTTTGAAAAATATTTCAAAGAATTAAATGCTGCTTTTCCAGGTAAAGAAAAGCAATTTAGAGGATTTTACGAACATTGTTTCAAAATATTCGCTGATGTGAATAAAAATCCAATGCCCATGTCACCAGATACTATGCCAAGAAGTCTTGGATTGAAAATGCTGCTAAAGAATCCAATTAGCACTATGAAAATGCCTGGATACATGAATACTTCAATGAAAACTGTTCTTGATAAATATGTACAGGATCCACTTGTCGAAGGATTATTCGATTTACTAATTGCTTCCTGTTATTGTACTACTGTAGAAGAAACTCCTATTCTCTTAGCTTCTGCAATTGTTTGTGAGACACACGGTGGTGGTGCATTTTATCCAGCAGGTTCACCTCAAATGTTGCCAAATAAACTCGAGAGTGCTTTTGAGAGACATGGAGGACAAATACTTTATCGTCATTACGTAGATGAAATACTGATCAAGAATAATACTGCTTACGGTGTGCGTTTAGCTAATGGCACTGAGATCTTAAGCGAACGAGTTATTTCTGATGCAACTGTATGGAATCTCTATGGCAAGCTAATAAGAGAAGAAAATACCACCCCAGAAAAAATGGAATGGGCACAAAACTTTGAACCAACTTTTGGAGCTTGTATACTCTACATAGGTATAAAAGCAGAAGGAATTCCAGAAGGAACACACAATATTGAAGCATTTATTGGTGATTTAACAAATCTAAAAGATAATAATTATTTCGTGTATATCCCATCAATTGATGATCCTTCCATTTGTCCAGAAGGGACACATTCAATAACTGTTCTTTGTTCTGCAGGAGATACAAAATGGCCTAGACCATGGGAACCAGAATATCAGAGTGAATGGTATATCAAAGAAAAAGAGAAACTCGCAGAGAAAGCTCTAGATGTAATCGAAGAACACTTCCCTGATTTCAGAAAAAACATTATTACTATGGATATTGCAACACCAACAACAACAGAACGATTCACACTGAAAAATTGGGGAAACATTGGTGGACCTAAACAAGCTCTTGGTCAACATATTTTCAAAAGATTAAAAGCTCGTACAGAGTTCAAGAATCTTTACTGCGTTGGTGATTCCACCACGATGGGCGAAGGAATTGTTTCAGTTACTTCCTCTGCAGTAGGGGCTGCAAATATGGTCCTTGAAGATCTTAAGATGGATATTTTCTTACCTCGCAAATTCGATAAGCATTATGTTAACTACGTTAAAGGAAAACCAAGACAGCCTTTACCTCCTAAGGATGAGCCCATAACTGAGGAAACAGCAAAACTATTGGCAATAGAATGTCAATGGTGTGAAGATCCAAAATGTATGAATAAATGCCCAGCAGAAATCGATGTTCTGAATTTCGTACGAAGAATTGAAGCTGGAAATTACCTTGGTTCTGCTCAAGCATTGAGAGAAATGAATCCATTATCAGAAATTTGTGGTTATGTTTGTCCTTCTGAAAACCTCTGTGAATCCGAATGCACTCGTAAAGAGTATGCTGACGGTCCAGTTAGAATTCGTGACTTACAAGCTTGGGTTTGTAAACAAGCAGACAAAGATGGTTGGAAACGCACCGAAGCTAAGAATAATGGAAAGAAAGTTGCTATTGTTGGAGCTGGTCCTGCAGGATTATCCTGTACCTATTATTTAACACAACTTGGTTACCAAGTTGACCTCTTCGAGAAAGCAGAAAAAGCTGGTGGAACAATTACCTCTGTAATACCTAAATTTAGATTACCAGAAGAAGTATTGGATAGAGAATTTAGTGAAATTATCTCTTCTCCTTCTGTAACTGTAAAATACAATTCTGAATTAGGTGAGGATCTTACACTTGAGTCCTTAAAAGAAAAATATGACTCAATTTTCATCGGTGTTGGTTTAGGAAAAGGTCGAACATTAGACATACCTGGAATAGACAAAACAGATGCTATTGATGCTCTTACGTTCCTCAAGAATTTCAGAAATGACTCACTAGGTAAAGTTGAAGGAAAGATCTTGGTAATTGGTGGTGGTAGTGTTGCAGCAGATGCCGCTATGGTTGCTAAGAAAAGCGGAGCTGACGAAGTCACAATGGTCTGTTTAGAATCAGAAGATGAAATGCCTTGTCTAAAAAGCGAATTAGATGAACTACAACATGAAGGTATTGAGATCTGTAATTCATTTGGACCAAAGGAATTCAAAATTGGCAAAAAGAATACTCTCATCTGTAGAAGCTGCACATCAGTTTTTGATGAAGACGGAGGTTTCTGTCCTGCTTACGATGAATCCAAAACTCAAAAGATCGATTTCGATAAAGTAATTCTCGCTGTTGGTCAACAAGTTCCTACAAAACTCTCTGAATATCTCGAGAAAGAAATAGGCACAAAGAAAATCATTGTTGATGATGAAACAAAATTAATTGCTAATCAAACAAAGATTTACGCCGGTGGAGATATCATAAGAGGCGCAGGAACAATAGTTGAAGCAGTTGCTGATGGTCGAAAAGCAGCAACAGCAATACACCTAGTATTATCAAAGAAATAAGCTGCTCGCTATGAGCAGACTTTCAATTTTTTTTATTCTTTTCTTTATTTTCTAATTCTAATTTTGCGAAATATAACAGATATACTTAGAACTATTGCAGTAAATGATATGATTATTAATCCTGAACTAAACCCTACATTGTTTGTATCTAATTCTTGTCCTACAAAAGGATAAAATTCAAAGGTTATGGAAATTGGATCTTGTATTACTCCTGTGAAACTTTGGTCCGTATCAAGTTCAAGATAAATCTTCACAGGAAGTTCTTGATCGGATAAAACTGTTGTATTGATATTTAACGTGTGATTACCATTTCCATTCAAACATCTGCGAACCCAAAGATTTCCTAGACTGCCATTTGATATTTGTTCTTGATTTGTTAATGTATCCTTACTCCAAAAGTTGAATATTGCAGCCGTGCATGCAGCACCTACTACAACGGGCCAATCATAAGTGATCTGTAATTCTCCGTAATAATGTACTTCGAAAATCAAAACCGGGGTATCTTTTGCGGGGAGAGTATGGGTTATAGTCATTTGTTTTGTGTTTGTTGGGGTATCCTCAATTTCATCTGCGCTAACAGGTAGGATAGGAAGTAGGGAAACCATAACTAACAACAAACTAACAATTATACTTCTTCTGAGATTCTTTTTCATCTCATCACCTTCTATAATAACAATCTGTTCAGCGGAGTTTTAGACTTGCCATTCAGAAACTAATGAGAAAAGTTCGAATTACATTAGAAAGAAAGAAAAAATAAATAACTAGTCAAGTTTATACTATTCCAGTGATTTTTCATTTGGGGTTGGCATTCAAAATGAACATATTAGCTGTTACAGATATACACTCGAGTGGACGGATTAACCAAACAGGATTATCTGAAATAATTACTCAAGAAAATGTTGATTTACTTATAATTGCGGGAGATCTAACAACTTGGGGTACTGCTAAATTGGTCGAAAAAGTACTTGGAAAGTTTAACAGTCTCGAGATACCTATTCTCTATATCCCAGGAAATATGGATGCAAAAAAATCAACAGATATACAAATGACAAACATCACTCCTCTTCACAATAAAGCAATTGAGTTTTCAGGAATAACCTTCATCGGAATTGGTGGTTCTAATCCAACTCCTTTCCCTTGTCCAAACATTTTCTCGGAAGAGGAAATAAATCAGATGTTGGAAACTACAAAACATACCACTGAAGAAAACGTTCCATTAATTTTAGTTAGTCATGCACCACCGAAAAACTCTGAAGCAGATAAGGTTAGAGGGGGACAACATGTTGGAAGTGTTGCTGTAAGGAACTTTATCGAGAAATATAAACCTCTAGCAGTAATTTGTGGTCATATCCATGAATCAAAATCAATCAGTGAAATAGAAAAGACTCTCTGTATCAATCCTGGACCAATGGCTCATGATTCAGGTGCACTATTAAAAATCGTTGAAGAAAAAGAAGGTAAATATCAAATAACAGCAAGATTCATTGAATTTTAGAAAAAAGGGAAATGGGAGAAACCAATTCCTTCTAGAAAGTTGGTACTCCGGGGAAGTAAGTAGCCGCAGCTAAGACCGCAGCCATAGCTAAACAAAGGAATGAATGACCGAGTAACCATCGCTCTGTATTCTTCACATTTAATGTTCTTCTCTCTTTACCATCCTTATCTTTGAAAATGAAAGGAACATGCATGAGGAAATATCCTTTTTTCTCTGAAATCCTCAATACACCATCCGAGAGCTTCCGCATATCAATATTAGGAAAATAATCGAGAACCAGATGAGAGCTGTAAGCAATCAAGTACGGTATAAAACAACCAATTAATGGGTCATTTACTGTAAGCTTCCACCAAATACATAATCCGAAAATAATCCCTGGATAGAACGATGAATGAGTGAGAATATCTCTATGAGACATAAAATTATAGAGATGATCAAAATCAGGTGCTTCTGCACCTATTATCGCTAGTAATATTGCAGCAACCCAGTATAGCCACGAATATTCAAATGGAATCCCATTATGTTTGTTTATTATGAAAAATTCCACAGGTATATACGCTGCTCCTAATATAACTCCAATTGTAACATGAGCTGTTCTGTTAGCCAAGTTTACACATCCGTTTAAACCAGTGATGGTAATCTTTCCTTATCAAAAAAAGTTTCGTAGAAAGAAATCGACAAATATCGGAATGGTCAAACCGCAGAAAAAATAATTAAATAAGAACAAATCATCGAATCTGCGAGGACATAATTACAATGACAATGGATGATGATATTCAAGCAACCAAAGGTGGATTTGAAGAGATAACTTTCAAGTATGGTGAACAAAAATGGGATGCACACGTGCACCTCTACAAACTTGAAGATACAAAAGATTTTGTAAAATATGCCAGAGAATATAACGTCCAAAAATTCACTGCCATTGTTCGAGAAGATTGGCAAGTATATGAGAAAGAATTTCCAGATACTTTTGTTTTTGCTCGATTTATTATGTCCCAAAACATGTTTTCAGGAGATATCAAATCCGTTCTTGATGATATTCAGAAAATCTATGATGATGGTTATCCGATTGCTAAATTCTGGTATGCCCCAAGATGGAGAAAATATATCGAGGACCAATACAAGGTTCAAGTTGAAGGATTTAGAATTGATAATCCGGAATTAAAACCGCTTTTCAGTAAGATAGAAGATTTAGGATTAAAGATGATTTTTCACATCTCGGATCCAGACATTCTCTACAAAACTAATTATCAACCTGAAAGCTATTATGGGTCAAAGAAACAACATCTTGAAGAATTAGAGAATATTCTGAAACGTCACCCAAATTTACAGATACAGGTAGCACATCTTGCTGGGCAACCAGAAGATTTGGTTAATCTTGGGAGATGGTTGGATACTTACCCAAATCTTATTGTTGATATATCCTCAGCAAAATGGATGGCTCGAGAGTTTTCATATAAGGTAGAGGAAACGCAAGAATTCTTCGAAACATATCAAGACAAACTACTCTTTGGAACTGATATTGTGACAGGAAGATCAGATAGAGAACCTATTCCTGGTTACTATTATTTACGATATCTTTCAATGCAGGCATTATTAGAAACCGATGTACAAGATTTACCCCTACCATTAGCTGACCCTGACAACAATAATGAAACAGTGATCAATGGCTTAAACTTACCAATGAAAATATTACGCAAGATATACTGGGATAATGCAGCAAAGTTCTTTGGAGAAAAATAAAAAGAAGAATTAGTAGCGATTCTCACTATGTCTTCTTCTCTGATGAGAGTATCCTGAACCACCACTCGTTCTAAACATACTCTTAACTAGAATGGTTTCACCACAGTTTGGGCAGTCATAAAAATTCTTGAAGTATTTGTACTCTCTAAACTTCAATTTAACCACCCTTCCACAGTTTGGGCAGAACCTCTTAGTTTCTACTTCTTTGTTCACTTCTCTTTGCCAATCAATTAACGTATCTTCATCAAATGGTTTCGTACTGTACATAGGTCCATCACAGCTTCTCTTAATTATACGATCCCGTAATATTCCAATTCACAATAACTGTCTTTAGAAACTATTTAAGCAAAGAAAATGGACGCGTTTGTTTTCGGAAAAATAATTTTCCGTGAACGATTATTACAACAATAAAAGAAAAAAGGAGGGAGTTAAAGGAAACTATTTCTTTCCTTCTTTACCGTAGATACAGAAGTATCCGCCTTGTAAACCATCTCGTTTA
>RCNB010001858.1_pt1 | contig 13149 bp, 14 predicted proteins | sample 2041321 | NCBI WGS metagenome assembly RCNB01 (sample SAMN09708232, study PRJNA481090) | Marine sediment metagenome, whole genome shotgun sequencing project. | reverse complement strand
GCTTACTATCTGCAATTTGTACAGGTATCAAAATAATCCTTCGGGAGGTTTGCTTTCTTCCGCATATACTCAAGTTGATATTCTGGTGCGAAGAAGTAACCGCAGACCTTACACGCTTTCAATTTAAATTCCGTATTCCATTTACGGAATCTGCGAATACCACCCACATCTTCCATACCAATACACTGTGTAGGGCAAACATAGGCACAACTGCCGCAACCGATACATACAGCTGAGGAATCAAAGAAAGGAGTTGCAACCCATCTTTTCGTTCCTCGATTAACAAAACTGATAGCACTCACGCCAACCACCTTTTCACAGGCTCTCACACACAGCCCACAGAGAATGCAATCCTCATCTTTCAAGGAAAATCTGGGCTTTTCAATACCCATCTCTTTTGCCATATCCTGAATTGCCTCTGAGTTAGGACATCTGGCAAGAATAAGTTCCATATTTACCCGTCTGTATTTCAAGACCTTCTCTGTACTGGTAAGAACCTCTATCCCTTCCATCGCTGGATAATTGCAGGAAGTGGTAATGCGGCTTCTTTTACCCTTCTTTACCTCAACCAAACAGAGACGACACGCTCCATAGGGTGGGAGCTCATCATTATAGCAAAGGCTGGGAATTACTGCTCCTGCCTCTCTGGCAACCTCTATGAGCATGGTACCTTTTTGAGCTTCAACTTCCCTACCATCAATCCGTATCTTCACCATACCTTTTAACCTTTATTTCTAAGCAATTTTTACTGCATCAAACTTGCAATTCTCGAAGCAGGCACCGCACTTCACACACTTTTTCTGATTAATTTTATGAAGTTTCTTCTTCTTTCCCGTTATCGCCTGACTGGGACACACTACCTTGCATCTGCCGCACCCCACACATTTACCCTTATCAATCACAAAACGGGTTAGCTCTTTGCAAACCCCTGCAGGGCACTTCTTGTCTTTAATATGAGCCTCGTATTCATCCCTGAAGTATCGAATGGTACTCAAAACAGGATAGGGGGCAGTTCCTCCCAGTGCACAGAGTGATGTCTCAGCAATTACTTCACCCAATTCCTCCAAGAGTTCAATGTCGCTTTCTTTTCCCTTGCCTAATGTAATATTGGTTACTATCTCATGCATCCTTTCAACACCCTCCCGGCAGGAGGTACATTTACCACAGGATTCATCTTTTAGAAAATTCAAAAAGTACTTTGCTATATCCACCATGCAGGTTCTCTCATCCATTACAATCATTCCACCGGAACCCATCATGGAACCTACTTCACTTAACCGGTCAAAATCAACCGGCAGATCGAGATGCTGTTCTGGAATACACCCGCCAGAGGGGCCACCAGTCTGGACAGCCTTGAATTTTCTCCCGCCGGGAATCCCTCCACCGATATCATAGATAATTTCTCTTAAGGTAATCCCCATGGGCACTTCAACCAGCCCTGTATTGTTTACCTTCCCCACCAGGGAAAAGATTTTAGTTCCCTTGCTCCCCTCGGTACCAATCTGGTTGTACCAGTTGGCTCCCTTATCAATAATCAGAGGAACATTAGCCCAGGTCTCCACATTATTCAAGTTGGTTGGCTTATCCCAAAGACCACTTTCCACCGTATGGATATGTTTTGCACTGGGTTCTCCTACATTGCCTTCCAGGGAAGCCATCAGGGCACTCGATTCACCACAGACAAAGGCTCCTCCCCCTCGAGCTATTTTAACCCCAAAAGAAAAACCAGAACCTAAAATATCATTACCTAAAAGTCCATATCTCTCCGCCTGTTTAAGTGCAACTGTAAGATTACTGACCGCCAGAGGATATTCATTGCGTACATACACATAGCCCTGGTTTGAACCAATGGCATAGGCCCCGATAATCATTCCCTCCAGAACGCTGTGAGGATTTCCTTCAAGCAAGCTCCTGTCCATGTATGCACCGGGATCTCCCTCGTCAGCATTGCAGATCACATACCTTACATCACCTTCAGCTTCACGGCAGGACTCCCACTTCACTCCGGCAGGGAATCCACCACCTCCACGTCCTCTTAGGTTTGCCTTTTTAATCGTTTCGATTACTTCTTCAGGACTTATACCATTCAACACCTTGACCAAAGCAGCATAACCTCCTGCTGCAAAATAATCATCAATACTGGTGGGATCGATAACTCCATTGCGCCCAAAGATAAGACGATTCTGTTTTTTGTAAAAGGGAACATCATCTTCGTACACTATCTTTTCTTTAGTATCAGGATCAACATACAAAAGGCGCTCTACCAGATTTCCCTTGATGATAGTCTCGCTTATAACCTCAGAAACATCTTCTACTGCAACGCGCTGATAAAAGATTTTCTTTGGATAAATAACCACCAGGGGGCCTCGCTCACAAAAACCATGGCAACCAGTGGTCCTGATCGCAACCTTGCGACCCAATTTCTTTTTCTTTATCTCCTGCTTAAAGGCATCGGTTACCTTATCACACCCATATGCCTGACAGCCCGTACCTGCACATATAGTAATACACGGCTGATCAGGATCCTTCTTTGTCAGGAGGGTCTGTCTCAAGCTTTCAAGATCTGCAGTACTTGTAAGTTTACTCATCTTCCCCTTTTCTTTGTCCCTTTCTTAACCTTCTTGGTACCCTTCACTGCTGAAATTTTTTGAGATTTCCTGGTCCTGGTACTTTTTGCTGAAACCTTCACCTTCTTCCTGGATTTTTCATGGTACTTTTGAAGTAGATCATCAACCTTTTCAGGTCCCATCTGACCAAAATACTCCCCATCAACAACAACAACTGGACCCAGAGCACAAGCCCCCAGACAATTGACTGTTTCCAGGCTGAATGCGCGGTCAGCAGTCGTTCCACCTGCACTAATTTTTAAATCACTTTCCAGCCTGTCAACAAGTTTCGCAGCACCACGCACATGGCAGGCTGTACCCAGACACACATTCATGATATGTTTGCCCCTGGGTTCTAAACTGAAGGCTTGATAAAAAGTAGAGAGATGATAGATTTTTGACAAAGAGATACCAAGCTTTTGTGCCACATACTCCAGAACATCCCTGGGGAGATACCTTTCACCCTCCTGGATATCCTGAAGGATTGCTATAATAGAGGATTGATCACGCTTATATTTATTAAGTATTGTATTTATTTCTTTATTATTCATCGCAAGTCCTATCTGAGCTTTGTCTTCTTCTTAAGTCTTGCATAATCTTGATTCACATGTTCCTGAATTTCTTTCCTGAGATCATCTGTGAGGTGACGAAACCTTCCCTGGGTTTTCAGGTAATCATCAACCGGCCTGAGCTTAGGGAGATCTATATTCAATCGATACTTTCCATTCTCCACCTCATACAAGGGAGCTATTCCAGTCTCCACGACAAGTCTCCCCAAGCGGATGGTCAGATCAGTAGGCGCTCTCCAACCTGTAGGACAAACCGAAAAAATGTGGAGGTACTTAGGCCCTGCAACACCTTTTGCTTTCTTTACCTTATTCATAAGATCAATAGGATAACTGGGATTGGCTGTCGCTACATAGGGAATATTATGAGCTACCGCAATTTCTGGCATATTCTTTTTCCGGGTTTTCTGTCCGATGCTTACTTTTCCCGGGGGTGCAGTTGTAGTCATAGCCCCATAAGGAGTAGAACTGCTGCGCTGGATACCTGTATTCATATAGGCCTCATTATCAAAGCAGACATAGAGGAAATCATGTCCCCTCTCCAACGCACCTGATAAGGCCTGTAAGCCTATATCACAGGTAGCTCCATCTCCTCCCATAGCAACTACCGTGATCTTTTTTCCGGAGATTTTCTCTTTCCTCCGTAATACCTTTAAAGCAGATTCGATACCCGAAGCCACTGCACTTGTATTCTCAAACAGGGTATGTATCCAGGGAACACGCCATGAGGTGTTGGGAAGTGGCGAACTCACAATCTCCATACATCCTGTAGCATTGGCAATAATCACATCTCTGCCCAGGGCTTTGCATACCAAGCGTAAAGCTAAAACCTCTCCGCATCCAATGCAGGCTCGATGGCCAGGCGCAAAATACTCTTTAGACGGTGCCAACCGAGGCACATATACGCCATACTGTTCCATTATTCTCTCACTCCAATCATTTCATATGCCCTATCTTGACCCTTTTCCACAACTTCTAAACCTCTACTTACCATATACTCAAAGTGATCGGGAAGTATGTCTCTACCCCCTAAGCCACCCACGAAACTAACAATTTTAGGTTTCTTCTCTTCTCCATATAAAGCAGCTTTAACTTCACCACAAACAGGTCCCCCTGTACCACCATAAGAGAGACATCTGTCAAAAACGACAAGCAATTGAACATCCCTTAGTGCTTCTCTCAATTCTTCAAATGGAAAGGGTCTCCATAAACGGAGTTTCACCAGGCCAACTTTCTTCCCTTCTCCTCTCATCTTATCAATAGCGACCTCTGCTGTCTGGCTGAAACTTCCCATAGTTAGAAGCAGAATCTCAGCATCCTCTGCCATATATGTTTCCACCGGAGAGTAATGACGTCCAAATTTTTTCCCAAACTCATTCCAAACCTCTAAGATAGTGCCTTTTGTAGCAATGAGTGCCTCTTCCTGTGCCTTCTTGGCCTCAGTGTAAATCACAGGCGGTCCGAATGCCCCCATGGTAACCGGCTTATCAGGGTTCAAAGGAAAGGGGTACTTAAATGGAGGGAGAAATGAATCTACCTCTTCCTGATCCAGCAGAATGATGGGCTCTACTACATGGGAAATGTGAAAACCGTCCAGATGCACCATCATGGGAAATAGCACTTTAGGATCTTCAGCAATCTTGAAGGCGCAGATGGTTTGATCAAATGCTTCCTGCCCGCTAATGGTAAACACCTGAATCCATCCACAGTCCCGAGTAGCCATAGCATCTGAGTGGTCTCCCCATACACTGAGAGGACCTGAAAGCGCCCGGTCAGCTACAGTTAAGACTATTGGCAACCGGGAAGAGGAAGCAACATACAACACTTCATGCATCAACTCCAGTCCCTGCCCTGCAGTTGCCGTGTAAGTCCGTGCACCCGTTGCAGCTGAACCCAGGCACGCACTCATTGCAGAATGCTCTGACTCCACACAGATAAACTCAGCATCTACTTCACCATCTGCCACTAACTCCGAGAGTCTTTCTACAATATGGGTTTGTGGAGTAATGGGATACGCAGCAGCAACTTCAATTCTCGCCAACTTTGCTGCCTCAGCAATTGCAAAAGAGGCTTCCATCCCAACCCTTTTACTCATTTCTCCTCCTCATCTACCATGGTGATAACACCTGTGGGACATTCCCTGGCACAAATACCACAACCTTTACAGTAAAAGAGATCTGCTTCAAAACACCCCTCTTCATTGGGATGTATGCAGGGTTCTGGACAGAAGATAGCACACATACCACACTTAATACATCTGGTAAAATCGTAGGTCGGTCTCTGTGACCTCCAGTCACCTGTCTTATAAGAACTGGCGCTTCCTGGTTCTGTGACAATACAACCGATTTCTAAATCTTTCCAGGTAAGCTCAAAATCCTGTTTCGCCACGAGATTACTCCTCTACCAATGTTTCTTCAAAGGCTTTTTTGCACACTTCAATATTTCTCTCAGCAATTCTTCCAAAACGGTGATGTAAGGGGCCAATTAAAGATTCCATCTTTACAATTCCTGTAGCCTTCACCAAAGCTCCAATCATTGTAGTATTAGTAATTGGCAAACCCAGTATCTGGCGGGCAATCTTCATTGCGTCCACCACAGCCGTTCTATGAGTTATAGAAAAGTCCTTTTTGATATCAGCCAGAGATTTTCTGGTATTAATTACTATGACTCCATCTTCCTTGAGTCCGGAAAGCGCACCGCCTACTACAATCAAAGCAGGGTCTAATACTACCACCACATCCGGTTCAATTATGCCGGATCGCAATCGGATAGGCTCATCACTCACGCGAGTATATGATTGTACTGGTGCCCCCCTTCTCTCGGGCCCGAAACTGGGAAATGATTGAGCATACTTTTCTTCACTTATCGCTGCCAGTGCAACCAATTCTGCTGAGGTTACAGCTCCCTGACCACCTCTTCCATGAAATCGTACTTCTATCATAACGTCTCTGAAATCTAAAATCTATTAAAGTTAAAAGCAGAAAAAGATTGTTACACTATTTGAGGTGCTTTCATAGGGCACACTTTAACACATGTTTCACACTCTAGACAAAGATCTGCGTTAATATAACTTTTATCATCAACCAGGCTTATTGCAGTTGCCGGACACAGGTCGATACAACCACCGCACCCCACACACTTGTCTACATCAACCTTAATCATAAAACATATCCTCCACCATCCGAAGAGTCCAATATGACTACCACAAAGATTAAAATCTTGTCAAACACTTTTTTTCTCACTGTCAGATAAAATTTAAAAGTGCACTATTTTTAGGTGATTTAAGTTTTAAAATGGTTAAAAATCCCTTCTCCCCTCCATTGCCTTTCTCAAAGTTACCTCATCCGTATATTCAATATCTCCCCCAATAGGTATCCCCTGTGCAATACGAGTCACCTTAATACCAAGAGGCTTAATCAACTTTGACAGATAAAGCGCTGTAGCATTTCCATTGGTCGTAGGATTAGTGGCAACAATTACCTCTTTCACCTGACCATTATTCAACCTTCCAAGCAACTCCTGAATCTTTATATCGTCTGGAGTAACTCCATCCAGGGGAGAAATAACACCAAACAGCACATGGTATTTCCCTTTGAAATCACCACTGCTCTCCAGAGCCATGAGGTCTCCCGGTTCTTCAACAACGCAAATGGTCTCTTTGTCTCTCCTCTCATCTTTGCAAATTTTACAGGGATTCTCATCAGTAAGGTTGCAGCAGATAGAGCAGAAGGTTATCTTTTCCTTCACATTAACGATACTCCTGGCAAGACCTATTGCTTCCTCTTTAGAAGAACGAAGAATATATAGTGCCAATCTGGAAGCAGTTTTCTCCCCTACCCCTGGTAATTTAGCCAGTCTTTTTATCAACTGATCAATAGGCTCAGCCGCTTTCGTCATAGAAAAACCTTTCCCTTACAACGTTAACCCTGGTGGTATATTAAGACCACCTGTAATCTTACTCATCTCCTCTGAGACCATCTCCTGGGACTTTCTCAAAGCTTCGTTGACTGATGCAACTACCAAATCCTGCAGCATCTCCACATCGTTGGGATCAACCACTTCAGGTTCAAACTTGATAGAGACAATCTCCTGCTTACCATTGACAACTACTGTAACCATCCCCCCACCTGCGGAAGCCTCAATGGTTTTCTGGGCAAGTTCTTCCTGAACTTTTGCAATCTGAGCCTGAATTTTCTGGGCTTGCTTCATAAACGATCCTAAATTTTTCATTATTTACTATCCTCCTTCACTTAGCAATCAAATTATCATTCTTTACTTCAACGATTTTTCCATTAAAAATAGATAGTGCTTCATTTATAAGAGCATCGTCTAAAGCTTCTTTAGCATTGCTCCCACTTCCATTTTCAACTTTACTTGATTCAACTGGTGGTTGTATTTTGTCTCCTTCTTTAAAGGAAGAAATCTTAAGATGCAACTTCCTTCCAAAAAACTTTTCGCAAATAATTTTAAGCTGCTTCTTATTGTCATTATCCTTAACACTTTCCAGAAAAACCGAGTTGGAAGCAAAACCCAACTCAATTTTCCCCTCATCAAGATGGAGAAGACATCCATGCTCCAATACCGCTGCAAGCATGGGTTTTTCCTGCCTGGCAAAGGCCAGAAACTCATTCCAAATCTGTTTCTGATCACCTGCAAAATCACACTCTGGTATGGGAGCAGCGTCTTCTCTTGTCTGCGAGGGCTCATCTCCGCCATCCTGAGTTTCTTTATACTCTACCTCCTTCACCCTTTTAGTTGTTCCATCCAAAATCCTCTTTCCCAAATCATCGAGTTTCGCCAATGCATCATCTAATGGCAATAGGCGCTTTATGTAAACCATCTTCAGTAAAGCTACCTCCAGAACAGCCTGTGGCAGTGAAGACCTGTTAATTTCATCTTCTGCCTTCAGCCAGACATCAAAAAGTCTTTGCAGTGTTTCTACCTTACTATCCTTTATCTGCTCTTTTAGTACATCGCACTCGTTTTGGGTTAGCTCTACCAGTTGAGCAGGATTTTTGCTAATTTTAACTATGATCAGGTTTCTCAAATGTTCGAGAAATGCCTGATAAAACTGCCTGGTATCGTAACCAAATCGAAATAAATCATTCACTATATCAAGGCACCCTTTTGCATCTTTATCCAATATTGCTTTAGAGGTTCTCATAAGCAAATCCTTATCAACAATCCCTAATACCTCAGCAATATCCTCATCACTAATTTTTTCTCCTGCATAAGAGATAACTCTGTCCAATATACTCTGGGCATCTCTCATACTACCCTCTGCCTCTCTGGCAATCCATCTCAGTCCCTGCTCGCTGATTGCAATCCTCTCCCCTGAAGTAATCTCACTAAGCTGTTTTACAATTGCTTCCAACGAGATTCGACGCAAATCAAATCTCTGACAACGAGAGAGAACCGTGGCAGGGATCTTGTGTGGCTCAGTAGTAGCAAACATGAAGATAACATGGGCAGGCGGTTCTTCTAACGTTTTAAGCAAGGCATTGAAAGCACTATTAGACAACATATGCACTTCATCAATGATATAAATTTTATACCTGCTCTTAGAAGGAACATATTTAACACTCTCTCTCAACTCTCTCACATCATCCACACCAGTATTGGAGGCACCATCAATCTCTAGAACATCTATGGAATTCCCTCTAACAATCTCTTTGCAAGAGTTGCAATTACCACAGGGATGTGCTGTAGGACCTTCCTGGCAGTTGAGAGCCTTAGCTAAAATGCGGGCTATAGAAGTTTTACCCACCCCCCTTTGACCTGCAAAAAGGAAGGAATGAGCAATCCGATTGTTCACTATGGCATTTTGCAGGGTTTTAACTACGTGTTTTTGACCAATAACCTCTTCGAAACGCTGAGGTCGCCATTTCCGTGCCAAGACCTGATAAGACAAAACATCTACTCCTAGTTATCTGCGGGAATCTGCATCCTGCATTCAAATATTGATAGCTAGGCTACCTGCGGCACACGGAAGGTTTTACTACCGCTGCTTCCTTCCGGACCTGACGGGGTTCGCAAATTTCCGTTGCGCAGGACCCAGCTATCAATTTCTATGAAAGTTTCTGGCGGAGAGAGTGGGATTCGAACCCACGGTCCCGCTATTAACGGAACACACGATTTCCAATCGTGCCCCTTCGGCCTCTCGGGCATCTCTCCAGAAAAATAACCAACATTCAGGAATTTATAATTGAAGATAAAAATAATTCCTAAATCCCTCAATTCCTGAATTAGTGCCTGAACGAAAAGTTATGTTCAGGCCAAATCCGAATATCGAAATCCGAAACAAATTCGAATATCAAATGACAAAATGGCCTAAACTAAGACCTTGGAAATACGAATGTTTTATTCATTGGAACATTCTTGTTTTGGTTATTGTTTCGTTTTTCGTGCTTCGGATTTCTAATTTTTTACCGAAAAATGGGGTTTTCGGTCAAGCACGAATTAGCCACTTTATACTAGAAAAGCGGAGAGAGTGGGATTTGAACCCACGAACCCAATTTCTCAGGTTACCGCTTTTCGAGAGCGGCGCCTTCAGCCACTCGGCCATCTCTCCACATACCCATCCTGCATCGTGCAGTTCCACTTTAACGCTTTGTTTTGAAGAACCCCTGAAGAATTTCTCTGCACTCCTTTTCTAAAACACCTGCAATTACAGTCATTTTATGCAAAATCTCAGGCGAAGAAGGAATGTCATATACACTGCCACAGGCCCCTGCCTTATGGTCAAATGCACCAAAGATCAACTTTTTAACTCTAGCCTGTACCAAGGCACCAGTACACATCAAACATGGTTCAACCGTAACATAAAGTGATGTGTTGGGCAAGCGATAATTCTTCTTCTTAAGAGCCGCTTCTCTTAACACCATAATTTCAGCATGGGCAGTGGGATCATTTAAGGAAATGGGCATGTTATGAGCTCTGGCCAGCACCTCTCCTTCAAAAACAAGGACAGCACCTATAGGAATCTCACCCTCTTTGAGCGCTTGCTTTGCCTCATCCAGGGCCATCCTCATGTATTCCTCTTCATTCTTGACCGGCTCTTCCTCCATGTCTTCCCTTATCTCCCCTTACAAAAAAGCTTATTAAATTATTCATCCTTGTTGCAGTTTTGTTTATATATATCTCTCTCCGCGCACTTTGTGATAAATATTCAGGTCTTTGATAAAAAAATAATAGTTTCAATTATCTAACCTGTCAATGTAATTTTTTTGCGCTGGGAAAAGTAATTCAACTAACTAAAATTGATAATAAATTTAAGATTTATAAATTATCTGCCGATATTTTCCCCTGGCTTATTCCCTGCGTGTGCCAAATTGAAAAAATAAGCTGTCTAATTCATTTTTTATTGACAAATAAAATTACTATTGTATAAATGCAGTCTATTTCTTAGATGTGAAAAGTAATCCTTACCATGGGGAGGTCGTGAGAGCAATATGTATAAAACAATTAAGAAAATGCTAAATGAAATGCGAGATAAACTTATAGAAGAAATAGCCAGAAATAGAAAGGTTGAAACTGATGATTTAAAAGATGAAATTAGCGACCTCTATGATTTAGCAGATAATGAAAGAGATCGCCAACTTTCTCACATTTTAAGTGATCGTGACAGGAAAAAAATTATAGAAATAGATGAGGCGTTAGAACGAATTGAAGATAAGACCTATGGTATCTGTGAAGAGTGCGGTAAAAGAATTACCTCCAACCGATTAAAAATAATGCCTTTTGCTCGTCTTTGTATTACATGCAAATCAGAATCAGAACAGATTGGACAGTTTAGCAAAGTCGAAGATGAAGCATCTTATAGAAATCTCTCCAATATTAGTACAGAAGAAGCCGAAGAATAAACAATATAATGTTCCCTGCCAAACATTATCCATCCCTTTCTATTACACACATTTATCGACAATCTCTGCTATCTTCGTGGTCATTCAATAATTCTCTTGAAAATCAAATCACTTTTGTTTAGGTTATAAATAATAACTAATCTTATTCTCAGGAAAATGCTTTCCGATGAAACAGATTATCTTAGGAACGGCTGGTCATATTGATCATGGTAAAACTACTTTAATAAAAACCCTGACCGGGGTAGACCTCGATAGTCTAAAAGAGGAAAAAGCAAGGGGCATTACCATCCAACTGGGTTTTACTTCACTCTCTTTACCCAGTGGTCAGAGACTGGGCATTGTGGATGTACCAGGACATGAAAAATTCGTGAGGAACATGGTCTCAGGTGTGGGGGGAATAGATATCGTTCTTTTCACCATCGCAGCTGATGAGGGCATAATGCCACAGACAAGAGAGCACCTGGATATATGCCAGATACTTAAAATTAAAAGGGGTGTTATCGCACTGACAAAAACTGACCTGGTCGATGAAGAGTGGTTACAAATGGTCAAAGATGAGATAAAAGAATTTACAAAAGGCAGCTTTTTAGAAAACGCCTCTGTTATTCCTCTCTCATCTGTTACAGGGCAAGGCATTCCTTCCCTCCTCACCACACTTGATACCCTATCCAGGGAAGTTGAAGAAAGGACCTCAGAGGGAATCTTCAGGCTCCCCATCGATCGGGTATTTACCATGAAAGGATTTGGAACGGTGGTAACCGGCACTCTCATCTCCGGAACTATTTCAATAGGTGACAATGTAGAAATACTGCCTGAAAAGATAGAAGCCAGGATACGGGGTATACAGGTACATAACCAACAGGTAGAAAAAGCCAACGCAGGGTCGAGAACAGCAATCAATCTTCAGGGAGTAGATAGAGATTTTTTAGGGAGAGGCAGCATACTGGTTCCAATCAAGACTCTAAATCCCACCTTAAGGATCGACATAAAGATAGAACATCTCTCAAGTTCTTCTAAATCAATAAAAAATCGTTCCAGGATCAGATTCCACAGTGGTACCAGTGAAGTCCTTGCTCAGCTTATTCTGCTGGATAAGGAAGAGCTTCCACCTGGCAGCAGCTCACTTGTCCAACTCAAATTGGAAGAACCTGTTGTAGTACTCCCAAGAGACAGATTTGTTATCAGAAGCTACTCCCCCATCTTCACTATAGGCGGAGGAGAAGTTCTTGATGCTCATCCTCATAAACACAAAAGATTAGCGTCAGAAACATTATCTCAATTAAATGCCCTTCAGGAAGGATCAGATAAAAATAATATTTCTCTATTTGTTTCAGATTCTGGTTTGGCAGGTCTTGACCTCCCACAGCTTATATCCAGGATGGGAAAAGAACCCTCTCAACTATCACTACTCCTAAATGAACTCATCAAAGACAAAAAACTGGTTCTCATTGATAAAGACTCCAAAAAGGTGATTGCAACTCAGAAGTATGAAGAACTTAAATCCATGCTTCTTGAGCAGATAAGGAATTATCATAAAAAATTCCCTTTAAAAAAAGGTATGATTAAGGAAGAGTTGAAAAGCAAACTCCCACCGCTTGTTGATCCTCGATTATTCAATCGCCTGCTTACAGATTTGCTCAACTCTTCCAGTATCAAAATTGAAAAGGATAAACTATGGCTTCATCAACACAAACCCACCCTTAAGGATGCCCAGAACAAGCTAAAAGACAGGATTGCAAAAATCTACCTGGAGGGTAATCTTACACCTCCTTCTTTCAAGGAACTGATTGAGCAACTCTCAAGCAATGAAAAAGAAACAAAGAGTATCATAGATTTATTAGCTGCCGATGGCACAGTGGTCAAAGTCAAAGAGAATCTCTGGTTTCATAGAGAAACACTGGAAACTCTCGAGGAAACCCTCATTCAATTTATTAAGAAACATGGTGAAATTACCACTCCCCAATTTAAAGACTTAACACAGGCCTCCCGCAAGTATACCATTCCTCTTATGGAGTATTATGATCAATTGAAGATTACGATGAGAGTGGGGGATAAGAGGGTCTTAAGAGAAAAAAGGTGAGAGAAAGAATACTGAGTTTGATACAGGTTGCGGGG
>RCNB010001854.1_pt1 | contig 13163 bp, 23 predicted proteins | sample 2041321 | NCBI WGS metagenome assembly RCNB01 (sample SAMN09708232, study PRJNA481090) | Marine sediment metagenome, whole genome shotgun sequencing project. | reverse complement strand
CCGGCAACCCGTTGCATCTTGGGCTGACGCACGCTTCGGTAGTTATCGCTCAGATCGAAGAGAAGGACGCCGTCATCGAATCGTTGCGGGCCGACCCCGATGCATGGCAGCGTCGGTACTACGAACTGCTCGAAACGGCAGAGAACGTTCGCACCGAGAAGGACGCCGAGATCGAACGTCTGCGAGAAGACAAGACCCGAATCATCGAGCGGATCGAGAAGGCACTTGGTGAAAGGTGGCTCGTTCATTCGATGCGGGTGCTGCTTGACGAACTGAAGGAAGGACGGCCATGATCGACGACATTGTTGAAGAACTAGGAACTAGTCATTGCCCACAATGCACAGAGGGACACTTATGAACGACTATTGTTTGAAAGCTGACGAAGAAGGACAATACCCTACATGCCTAGAGATTCCTGGTGCTATGGGTCGGCACTGCGAAGTGTGTGCTGCTCAAAAGATCGAGAGTCTAGAGAGATGGAAGCGCACGGCAGAGGCGGCTATGTCTATAAAGGATCGTCACGATCAGTTCGACTGCACTGCAAATAGGGTCGATAATGAACATGAGATCAAGCGATTGGGAAACAGACTCAACGGAGCCAACACCCTTGCAGGAATGCGACAGATGAAGATTGACCAGCTTGAGGCCGAACTAAAGCAGTATATAGACGCTCTCGTCGTTATCCGTGAACAGCTTACATTCAACGTTCCTAATAGGCCAAGCGAGATTGCACGAAAGGCTCTCGACTTGCCTTTCGGTAATCATAAGCCTGGAGATTCCAATTAGCTAATCTTAAAAGTATGTCGAACCCTCTGAGGCTTAACAACCTTAGAGGTGTTCGCCTTACTCTTAGCCTTATAGGATTTAACATCAAGATTCTTACCCTTATATGTATCCGTTTGAGCATGACAATTAGGGCAAAGCATACGCAGATTCTCAATCCTATTATCAGTATGCTTACCGTTAATATGGTCAAGCTCCAAAGGAATAGGCTTCCCAAGCCACTCCTTCAAATCACAAATAACACACTGAGCAGAAAGGATCTTCTCCTTCAACAAACGTTTACGAAGATTGTTCGAGTTCTTATACGAAGAATCCTCAATAAGGATCTCATCCATAGGAATCTTACGAGGGTTAACATAATCCTCTCCAGAATTCCAACCCTGCCCAGTGAAGTGATCTATACTAATATCAAGACGTTCGAGATGCTCAGACAACTGAGTATAGTTACCCCCAGTCGGACGCAAACCCAAAGCATCTAACACCTGACGCTTAGAAACACTAACAACAACAGCCTCAATCAACTGTTCATCATTCCAAGACCTTTTACGTGGCATAATTACGCCTCCATCTATATAGCACCATATGGATGAATCGGAAGACGCAACACGGAAATTGAGCACAGACAACAAGGAAGGCACAACAACCATGAGCCAATTTCATTATAGAGAAGAACCAGAATCCCAAGTGCTTAGTATCACCCCGATTGCAGCCCCGTACTACGGAGTTGAAACGTCCATCGGCAACGACCACAATGTAGGAGTGTCTCGTGAGAATATGATTGACATGTTTAAAGCAGTGTGGGATGGTATGACCCCTAGACAGAAGCAACTTATGGACGATTGGACCACGACCCGAGTTATCTTAGACGAGGAGGATTGATGCACGACTTCACAGAAGAAGAGATGGAAGAGAGATGCCATCATCATCCAGAATACACAATCATTCCCAAAGCAGCCTTTGGAGAGGACGGTTATTGCAGAGGCTGTATCGGAGAGGCAATGGCAGAAAGAAACTGGGACAGACAACCCTGGGACTAAAGGAGTTATATGATTAGAGATCCACTTATTCAATTCATGTTGACTGCTAATATGGAGCAGGTGCTACGAATTGTGACAGACGACATCGAAGTGATCGAAGTAGCATTTGATGATGCACAGAAGCTCGAAGACATTGGTAAAGCCTTTATTCATAGGGCTTTGATGTTGCGAACAGCAGCAACTTTCGACTTTGACTTCGATGAAACGCTTAAACACTTTGACAAAGTTGAACAAACATTTTATGATGATGACATCGTTGAAACAGATATCGACAGCATCATCGACAATATCCTAGGAGAGGAATAACATATGCTCAATCGTGATATGCAAGAAGAACTTGGTGAACGTATCGCCAACGTTATACGAAAGTATGACAATCATATTATTGATCTGCCTTATGAACAAGCGTTAAGCTTTGTTGCTAGGCTCGCTGTAGTCGAGTTTGCAATGTATGCAGATTTTAGTGAGCCAGAGGCTAAGACAATCACAGAGGTGATCAGCGAGGCTGGTGGCCCTGAATGGCTTATCGAACGATCCTTAGTTGATTACGCTCCTTCACCTCGACTACTGACCAGAGAAGAATTAGATGCCATCCCGACACCGTCAACTCCCATTGACGTTGCCAAGTACAACGATGACGGCACCGTCATCTGGCATAGCACACTTCAGGAAGCTTTCCAGGCAAACGAATGAGTGACGACGATCTGTTCGCACAGTTAGAAGACATCTTTAACGAGGTTGACAACGAAGAAGTTATCAACTACACTACATGGACCGACGAAGCACTGCTTGACGAATACCATGAAGTGATGGATGCAATCAAAACCATCGCACAGATCCTTCACCCAAGAACACAAGAAGGACGTGACCTTCATTCGAAACGCTACGCAGTCCTTCTTGAACTTCAAAAGCGAGGAATGCAATGAACGAACTTATCCAGCAACTACTCGGCAAGGACGATGGCACAGAATACGCCATGACCAAAGTCGAGCAAGAAAAGCTCCAAGAAACTCTTGACAACCAAGAGGAAGATGGTGTAAGCTGGAACCCAGATCGAGAAGCCACTCAAATGGCTATTCGAGAAATGATCATGAGACATCCTACCGAGTTTGAACAACTGCTAAGGAAATATCATGAACAAAGCAATTTGGAATTCAAGTCCGTATGGCTTGACAAGGTTAACAGCCTACAAATTGCTTGACAGCGAAGATCAAATGATCTAAGCTTTGTAAACAACAAACACAACAAACACAACCTTATTCCAAGGTTAACAAACAGGAGAAATTATTATGACCATTTCACGCAGCCACCGTACCGCCCTCTTCGTTGAGGTTTCCGCTGACAGCTCGTCTGACTTCCGTGAGCGTACCGCTCGCCTTGCAGAGAGCCTCAACGGCAGCAACATCAAGACTGACATTTACAGCAAGGACGTTGCCACCGGCCGTGTCTCTGCTGGCCTCAACTTCCCAGTTGCCGCTTCGTTCGGTAGCTCGGATGTTCTTGAGCTTGCTCGTGAGGCTGGATATACTCAGGCTCTCGTTAGCACTCAGACCGCCTGATTATAATACAGCAGGCCCGGTTCACGATCATCCTTAAATCGTTGTAACGTTGCTAGTGTCCAAAGCTAACAACAACAAGCACTAAACAGGAACATCAAATCGGAATTGCGGCAAAAAGTTTCCCCAAAACGTTGCGACTGAATCCGAATTGTCAGTACAGTTAATGCTTGAGGCTTTCCCAGGGGGAGTGGTGAGGAATCCAAAGATCATGTAGCGTGCTGCATGTAGGGTGTGTAAGAAAGCCGAAAAGACCCTGATAGCACAAAGGTGTGCAACACTGATTCCGGTCAGTGTGGGAGGTTCGATACCTCATCAGGGCGCTAAGCTCAGATTGTTCCGTGTTCCTTCTCTCGTTACCCTAAGACTTTGGTGGGTCTTAGGCGGTAGGCTTGTGGTGGGCCTGAGAGTTTAGAGTCCAGTTGGTTACTTGACTCCGGTCAATCTGAGTTTTTCTACCGAAATAAGGGTTGTGCCCTTGTTTACAACCTCAAGAGCACAGGGATTAACTTCCTTGTGCTTTTGTGGTTCTAAGCAAGAGCTTAACTATTAGAAAGGTTGCAATGAAATCCTACACACAGACACAAGTCAAGCATCTTTGGCCTGGCTCATTCACTCATCCGATGTTCGTTGACAAGCCTCCAGTGTGGCATGTTTGTCATGGTGCAAACATTGAGTGTGACTGCACTCACTGGGAACATAAGACCTACACACGAGAAGTTACCGAAACAGAATGGGAAGAAGTGCAACATGACTACAAAAATTCATGACATTCACCTTAGGCTGACTGACAGGGAAGTTGACGCCCTACAAAAACGCCCTTATAGTCTTAACAGTAATCCACGTCACACAGCCCTATCAGCTTTAAGCATCGCCGTGATGCCCCTCAGAACAGAAGGAGATTACGATGACTGACAACATCGAATACGTTAAGGATCTATGCGACAACGCATCGTGTAGTTCACAGGTTCCTGATTCGTGGTGCGATATCGTTGCTGACTGTCATCGAGAAATGTTGGCTACTGGAATCGGATTCACTGTTGCTCAGATCAAAGAGAAGTTTGGTGGATTGCGATTTTACTTCACTAGCGACAACAACTACAGCAAACTGGAACCCATTGTACGAAAAGCTGAACAGGCTGTATACGATCTAGAACGAGAGGAGAACTAATGGCAGACAACTTTCGTCCTACTAACTGGGACTCATACATTGGTCAGTCGCAACTCAAGATTCGTTTGCTGACGCACATCGCTGGTGCTCTAGAATACATGGAGCCAATGCCTCACATTCTTCTTGCTGGTCCTCCTGGCTCAGGCAAAACCACGGTCGCTGGCCTAATCGCCAACGAGATGCAGTATGATTACGAAACCTATATCACTCCTCCTAAGAAGAATCTGCTCAAAGCGATTGTTCGAGAAGGGGATGGCCTAGTCGTCTTGTTCGATGAGATTCATCGCTGGTCACAAAAGCAGCAAGAAGACCTGTTGCCTTTGCTTGAAGACGGTTACCTTCAGATGGAAGACGGAGCTAAAATCTACAGCAACGACCTTACAATCATCGGAGCAACAACTGAGCCTGATAAGCTCGTAGCTCCATTGTATGATCGCTTTACTATCAAACCTCCATTCGAAGAATACAGCGACGATGAGATGGCTAAGATCGTCATAATCATGGGAGCTAAGACTGGTGTTGATTTCAGTTACGAGCAAGCGATCATCCTTGGTCGTGCAACTGGAGGTGTACCGAGGGCTGGTAAAGCGATCGCCTTGATGGCTCGTGACGCAGCTACTACTAACCCTTCTCTTATCCTTGCACACTTGAAGCTCACCAAGGATGGGCTAACTCAAGATCACGTCAACTATCTCAAAGTCCTCAGGAGTTCTGGTGGACAAGCTGGACTGCAAATCATTGCAGCCCATATTCAAATCCCGAACTCTGCGATCATCAATCTAGAAAGATTGCTTGTCAAACGAGAATTTGTGGAGTACGATAAGGCAGGACGTGTTCTTACTGGTCCCGGCTTTGAAGCCCTTAAACGACTTAAAGAAGATGGAGTCTAATGCAGACAGAAACTCGATATGACGTTACTGGCGTAGGGCGTGATCAGCAGAAAGTGTGGCTGACGACTAGTACTGTAGTGAATGCACACAGAATTGCTAGCACGGTTATGGAACCTACAATCACTCAAGTGGTTACTGTTATAACCAAAAAGGTTGTAGTCGAAGAAGACGAGCCTACTAACAATACAGCAGCAGCAGAAAAACTCGCTCAACGTTTTCACGAACGATATGAAGAGTTAGCGCCAGAGTATAGTTACAAGACTCGTGAAGCGTCAGCCGTTCCCTGGGAGGATGTCCCCAACAACAACAAGCAGTTAATGATTGCTGTCTGCGCTCCAATTGCCGATGAGATCGAGCTTTTGCGAAGCCAGAGAGAAGACGGCTATTCCGAAATAGCTCGTCTACAAGAACAACAACAGAAAGAGGATAACTAAATGGTAGCAACAAAGAAACTGAAGGCTTATGTCTCCGAGATGACGCTCCGACTTGGACCCGTCACCGCCAACGGAAAACTCGTTGGAGTTCGGACACCTGTAAGCAAGGACAAAAAGTCCCCATTCAAGATGGTCACCCCCGAAGGTAAGGCTGTCCAGCAGCAGTACGTTGACGTGGATGGCTCAACTTGGAAGCCGGTCGAACTTGCCCGAGCTATTGAGGTTGATGGCGAACTTAAGATTGTTGAGCCGGAAGCAGCTAAGGCTGCTAAGGTTAGTAGCAATCTTCCTAAGAACGTCTTGAATCTTGTGGCTCACAACGCCGCTGATGTTGACGGCAAGACTTTCCCTTCCGACAAGAACGCATACGTTTTCGTTCCTAACACGAACGATCCGGCTAACGCTCAGTACAATGAGCTTCTGATCGGTATGCTTGCCAAGTCTGACAAGGCTATGGTTGGTCTTGCTTCTATCCGCAACGTTGAGGGAATGTATCGACTTAGCGTTTGGCGTGGTCACCTCATCGTTCAGCAGCAGCTTTACCCTGAGGAGATCAACGAGCATGAGGTTGCTAATACTGACAGCCTTCTTGCAGATAAGGGCTTGAAGATCATCGAGAAGCTTACGATTCCTTTCGATCCTGAAATGTATCGTGACGCTTCAGTTGACAACATTGCCAACTTTATGGCATCATATGAAGGCACAGCTACGAACGTTAAGGCCGACACGGCTGACACCGTTGTAGATATCGCAAGTGCTCTCGACGCATTCCTCGAAGATTAGAAAGGTTAGCAATGGACCCACTAAGCAAAGTACGACTGCTAATGAAGGCGGTCAAGGCACGAGCCGAGGAGAATAATCTAGAGCTTAAGAACTTCGTTTTGGCACCGTCTGAAGATGGTGAAAGCGATTTCGTTCAGCTAGCAATGATTATTACTCCTGAAGCTCTTGAGACTATTGAGGAAACACAGACACGTCAGACTGACGATCAATTCGCAGATATGATGTCAGGTGTTTCCCTTGATGGTTTCGCTGAGGAATCTCCTGGGCTTCCCGATGAAGTTCAAAGTAGAGTAGACGAGACAGCCGAAGAGATCTTTGGAGCTTATGATGATGAAAGCAATGCTAGCGAAGACGACGACTGATCAGGACGAACTCATCAACGACGATGAGTGGGTTGCTGAAGAGAAGCTAGACGGCCAAAGGTTCCTAGTCAAAGTAGTCGATTGTGAAGCGTCATGCTTCAACCGCAAAGGTGAAGAATTAAATATCCCAACTCATATTGCTGCGTCTTTCGATCACAATGGCTTTCAAGGAACCTGGATCTTCGATGGCGAACTCGTTGAAGACATCTACACCATCTTCGATATTTTGATGATTCGTGACCAAGACATTACGAACAAGTCATGGTCACTCCGCAAGGGAGCTATGGACGCTATCAAAAGCATCTGGCTTCCACCTGAGTTTATCAGATTTACAAGGTCACACGAATCCTCGCAAGACAAAGAGAGGCTTATTAGAACTGTAATCAACGAAGGCTTAGAAGGAGTCGTATTCAAGAATAAGCAAAGCACCTACAAGCCAGGCAAGTCTAATCTGTGGCTTAAATACAAAATCACAGACACTTGCGATGCTCTCGTAATAGAGCTTAACCGCAAAGGTAAAATACAAGCAGTCACTATTGGACTTTATCACAATGATGAACTCATTAGTGTGGGAGGACTTAAGATCCCAGTCGATATGGTTGGGAAAATAGAACTTGACACAGTTGTGGAAGTACGCTATCTTTATTCGACAGCAGATATTAAGCTATATCAACCTGTGTTCCTGCGAACCAGGCAAGACAAGAATTCCCTAGAATGCACTACAGATCAATTGGAAAGGTAAATATGCCACTACAAGATAAGTTTACTGATCTCCGAGAGGAAATCAGCTCAGAAGTTTTCGAACGAAACGAGGAGATCTCTACAGCAATTCTCGCAATCGTTTCAAAGACGCACCACTTCCAAATCGGATTGCCTGGTGTCGCAAAGTCACTGCTCGTTGACAAGATCGTTGATCGTATTGATCTTGGCGAAGAAGGATACTTCAAGTATCTCATGCAGAACTTTACTCTGCCCGAAGAGATCTTCGGTCCAGCAGACATCAGTAAGTTCGTAGAAGAGAGCGTCTACGAAATGGTTACTAACAATAAGCTTCCTGTCGCTCGTATTGCTTTCCTCGATGAGATTTTCAAGTCGAACAGTTCAATCTTGAACACTCTACTTATGATCATCAACGAGCGTGAGTTTGTCAATCCGACACGAGACACCGTGCCTCTGATGACTTTGTTCTCGGCATCCAACGAGCTACCGGGAGACAATTCCCTTATGGCTCTGTGGGACCGTATGCATTTCCGTCATGAAGTTCATCCCATTCAGCAGTCCTCAAGCTTTATCAACATGCTTCAGATGAGCGACAAGCCATCCACTACGGAGCTTATTACTCTTGATGATCTAGCAGCAGCACAAGCTGAAGTTGATAACATCAACGTGACTCAGGACGTTCTAGAAACCCTCAATCAGCTTCGACTTGAGCTTAAGTCGGAGAACGTTGAGCCTACTGGTCGCCGCTGGCGTGAGTCGCTCAAGATCATCCGTGCTCAAGCTTGGGTGCAGGGCAACTCTTCTACAGAGATTGCTGACATCCGTCCTCTTATCCATGTCCTTTGGTCAGAGCCGGATCATCGTCGTCTCGTCACCCAGATTGTACTCAACACGGTTTCGCCGCTTGAGTCTCAGGCCAACGCTTTGATTGATGACATTGCAATGATCTCGAACGAATTCGATGATATCGAATATCAGTTCAAGGATGATTCGTCACAACTCAAGCAGGCTCTTATCGAGATCCATAAGAAGTGCAAGCGTGTCAATACAGAGATCGACTCGCTTAAAGAGCAGGCTCTAATGGCCGAGAAGTCAGACATCCCCGCTATTGATGAACTTGAGACTAAGTTCAAGGCAATCGGGGCACGTATGGTCAAGCACTTCAAGAACAAGACCCTTTAAGAAAGGCATTCTATGGCTAAGAAGCCAGGTAAAGGTCTAGGCGCATCTGATTTCCTCTCTAGTTTTCTGGAGAATAAAAAGGTGCGCCTGGACCCCGAGTCCAGAAACACAATCAATAACGACAAGTGGGACAAAGAAGATTTTGAAGCTATCCGACGTGAGCTTCGTGAGCTACCACAAGCTCAAAAGGATCTCCTAGGTATTACATCCACAGGAAACGAGGCAGTAGAAGACTCTTATTACAGTCTGAAAAAGCCTGTCCCTGAAGTTAAAGAAGACAAGGACGTTCGCCCTTCTTACATGATCAATCGTCGTGTGATGGAAGAAACAATGGAACTTTCCGAATGGGAAAGAATGCGTGTTTCGTCTATTGCTGACGAAGTATCGGCAGCTTTGGCTGCTGTAGAGATCGAACCTAAGCTTGAGATTATCTTCGATAAGTTGAAGCATGAACAGAAGCTTGCGGAAGAACTCGAACAGCAGATGATGCAGGCCGCTGGCCTTAGCGAAGATATTAGTGACGCTGAGGAACAGATGGAGAAGATGATGGGTCAGCCTGGTGAGGGTGATGGAGAAATGCAGGATCTCCAAGCTCAACAGGAGAAAGCTAAGGAGGCTTTGGAGAAGCTCAAGGAAGAGATGAAAGGCAAGGCCAAAGAAATTGATGAGGGTCTTGATAAGAAGCTTCCTGAGGCACGCAACGTTATGCGTGAGGGGCTTGAAGAAGCGAACGAGAAGCAAGACGATATGGAGTCAATCCAGAAGTCTTGGGGTCTTGATCGTGGAGCTATCAACAAGCTTCCTGCTAAGCGTCGTATCGAGCTTGCGGCTCGTGTTAGTACGGAACGTTTCCGTAGGATTGCACAAGTGTTCGGCGCTGTTATGCGTCTAGCTATTGCACAGCAACAGAAGAAGACTCTTTACGCTAAGAACGAGATTTGTGATATCCATTTGGGTAACGACATCTCTCATGTTCTCCCAGCGGAGTTTGTCAACCTTCGCCATCCAGTGTTGAAGCTTGAGTTTTATCGCAAGTTTCTACAGCGTGGCCTTATGCAATACAAGCTTGAAGGCGATGAGAAGATCGCCAAGGGTGACATCATCTACTGTGATGACGGTTCTGGCTCTATGTACGGCGACCCAGAGATTTGGGCTAAGGCTGTAGGGTTGGCTCTGTTGAATGTTGCACGAAATCAGAAGCGTGGCTTCTACGGTGTCCATTTCGGTTCGCCGGGAGAATACGCAACGTTCGATTTTAAGCCGAATAAGCCAGTGGAGTATTACTGCGATGGAGTCCATAAGACTCTGGACGATATCGACGGTACGTTGGAATATGCAGAACTGTTCTTCAATGGTGGGACAGATTTCATGACACCTCTTACGATTGCTCTTGAGCAGCTTAAGAAGCAGCATGAAGAGTTCGGGGCCACCAAGGGCGACATCGTGTTCGCTACTGACGGGTTCTGTTCTGTGGAGGATAATTGGCTCAAGGAATTCAAGCTTGAGCAAGAGCGCCTAGGGTTTAAGGTCTACGGCATCGTAATTGGTGGAGATCCGCTTCAAGATCCGCTTCACACTATTTGTGACGGTAGAGTCTTGACTGTTCGATCACTGCTTGATGGTGGAGACGTTAGTGAAATCCTTGGTGCTATCTAATGGCTAGGAAGAAGGCTGGAGGTAGGGTCACTGAAAAGCTCCCTAAGATTCTTGAGGGAGAGAATGACCCTATCCTCCGCCATCGCACGTTTGAAGTCAAAGAATTTGGTAAGGATATTTCCGATCTGATTTCAGTGATGTTCAAGAAACTTAAGCACAGCAAGGGTGTAGGCTTGGCTGCAAACCAGATTGGGCGTTCCGAAAGCGTATTTGTCTATCATTGGGGCAAGGATAGGGGATATTTTATCAATCCTCGTATAGAGAAATTGAGTGTAGGAGAAATTGTGGAGATGGAAGGATGCCTGTCTCTTCCCCATTTGGGTGATCAGCTTGTATCTAGACCGAACAGAGTTACGATCAGTGGCTTGACTAAGTATGGATCTTCGACTACGGTTCGTGCTGAAGGTATGCTTGCCAGGATTTTCATTCACGAAATGGAACACTTGGAAGGCGGTCTTTACATTGATCAGCTCTAAGAAGAAGATTTCATTTATCTCACAGATTTATGATCGTGACGGCACACAATGTTGGTATTGCGAAATAGAGCTTCTTGCTCTAGAACATATCACTAAAAACGCTAGAGAGATTCCAGAAAACTATCCGACTATCGAACATGTAATCCCTAGGGTTATTGGAGGCGGGGATAAGCTCACTAATCTAAGGGTGTCTTGTCCTGAGTGTAATAACGCTAAAGGCTATCAATTGCCCGATGAAGTAATGCACGAGATGTCAGTCAAGCAGCTTGTCGGTATACTTAGAACTATGACAGGCAAGAACATGAGACTGCTAGTCGAGATCAAGTCTCTTAAGAATACTAATAAGAAACTCCGAGAACAACTGAGGGAATCGAAAAGATGAGAACAGACAGAACATACATGGGTTTCGCTTACGATCTTGCTCTTCTTAGTCACGATACTTCTACTCAGACTGGAGCGGTTGTTGTGAATAAGGAAGGCAACGTCATTAGCACTGGTAGTAACATTTTTCCTACCGGAGTAAAGACTACTCATAAGCGTCTTGAACGACCAACTAAGTACGCCTTTACAGAGCACGCTGAACGCAACGCAATCTACGATGCAGCTCGTAACGGCAACTCTACTCTAGGGTGTACCATGTACGCCCTGTGGGCTTGTTGTGACGAGTGTGCCCGAGCTATCATCCAAGCTGGCATCAGTAAGCTTGTGACTCATGAGTTCTATCGTTCACATAACACAGAGTATGCGGAACATCGCAAAGACTGGGACACCTCTATCACTGATGCTTTTCAGATGTTGCATGAAGCGGGGGTAGAAGTTGAGTTTGTTAATTTCAATCTAGATATGCATAAGCCTGTCCTATTCAACGGCAAAGGAGTGATGTTCTGATGAAGGACCTAGACCTCATTGGTAGCCTCGAACGGGTAGATCACGAATATCTGACTCACTGTTCCTCCACTGAAATCAAAGTCTGGTACGAACACGACTTTGGAGACAGCAGAGAGCGCATCCAGCAAACTCTTTTCAATCTTCCCTCATGCCAACCAGAAAGCACAACCATGTCACCTTTCAAGAAAGCCACTCTAGTCAGCGCTATTATGATCCTCGTATTGCAGGTCCTCGACCTCCTCACGACGTTCGCTGTACTATCCAAAGGCGGCACAGAACTGAATCCCTTGGCAGACTTCCTGATAAACACCGAGTTCCTCGGCATTCCGATCATCTGGCTTCCTAAGATCACAATTCCCTTGACTCTCATCGTATCTGCTGTATACTTAAGAATGGAACCCACGTTGACTAGGGTTGCCGTATCATTTTGGGTAGCCGGATTTTACACTATGGTAATCCTAAGTAACAGTATTGTACTCCTATCACAGTAAGAAGACGACGTGAAAAACTATCTACGTAAGAAAGCCAACAAAAAGCTAGCCGCTGATGCTTTAATTTTAGCTAACGCTGTAATAGCCGCCGACTTTGGATACAAGCTTCTCCCCTCTGAGATAGAGCTAGCTAAGAAGATCCGTTACGATGGCTAAGAAACGTAAGACCGCACCCAAATCAAGACCAGAACACTGGGAAATCTCAAAAGAACATAATACGAAGTCTACTACACTAGTACCAGGCACAGAGTTTACTTTTAAAGAATTCTATGGTATTCACAGGCGTGCAAAGTTTGTAGAGAAAGTACACAACACTAAGAACGATGCTATCTGGCTCAACTGTTGGGAGCTAGCTCCCGACTCTGGATCATATATAGCTGTGCGATTCAGAAGCATCAAGCCTGACAATATACGAAGAGTACATAAGAAAGCCAAGAAATCCGCAACACGCAAGCAGCGTCTAAAGAAACGAAAAGAGAATTAAAATGATGGAACCGATTAGTTATCAAGTTACTATCGAAACAGACGGCACAGAACGTGTTGTAGAAGAGTTCCTCGTGAAGGCTGAAGAGAACGATCAAATGCCTGGTGAAGAAGAATTCGAAAGCATCCTTACCTCGATCAGGAGTCAGCTTGCCGACAAAGGAATCGTTGGGAAGCTTTCCCTCTACGAATTAGAGCGAGAGCTTAAAGCGTCAGTAGAATCAGCAACACCACCCCCTCCTCCAAGCGCC
>RCNB010004106.1_pt1 | contig 13171 bp, 11 predicted proteins | sample 2041321 | NCBI WGS metagenome assembly RCNB01 (sample SAMN09708232, study PRJNA481090) | Marine sediment metagenome, whole genome shotgun sequencing project. | reverse complement strand
GACGAAGATGTTTTTTTATCAAGACCAGCAGTCAATAAATCAAATTCGATCGTATATTCTTCAGGTAATTCAACATCTGGAATATAATAAGTACTATAGCCGGGTTGTATTTGCAACCATCGTTGTTTAGACTCATTTATGGTAACTATTTCACCACTTCCATTTGTATTCCATTTTGAAGGGAAATCACCTATAAAGTCACTCGAGTAATCGTCAAAGAATAATAATTTATCTCCTGGAACAAAATCAAATTTACTGTAGACTTTAATTTCTTCCTTCGCATCAGGTACTTGAGAAGAGTTACTATTGCCTTCACTCGATGATGAAGTCGAATTAGTATTTGACGACTCAGTATTTAATTCAGTATCGCCTTCATCATTCAACGTTTCATCTTCCTTTTTATCACGCTTGGTTGTCAATAACTTCTTTGCTGTAGCTATACTATATTTCAATGCTTTCTTTGCTCTGTTTATAGCTAATGTGGCTTTACTTTGTTTTAAAAAACCAGCTCCATCTAGGTCTGAGATGATATCTGGAGCACTTGCACTTAAATTAGTAATGTCTTCAAGAGCGGCTTCTAGCACATCTAAATCTTCATCTTCTAAAGGCTTTCCCGCTTCAGCATAACCATCATACATATAGACTTTATCATATAAATCAAAAGACTCACTTACAAAAGTATCAACGCTTGAAATACCTACAGCAGAACTCGGCCTTTTGAGTTTCTTTGTTTTTTTCGATTGTGCTTCTATACTTTGAAATGAGAAAACAAAAAATAAAGCCATTAAAGCCAAGGGCAATTTTAAAGGTAGTTTCATAGCGTGGTTTTTTGATTAGTGCTTTTGATTATTTACTTCATTTATTGGTCAAGAATCCTATCAAAGTTAATAAAAGTATCTTGCTAATTCAACAATTAACTCAAAAAGAGATACATAGTAGATCTATAAATATACTTTTAACAAAAGAAAGGTTGCGTAATTTTGTAAAGAATTTAGAGCATTCCTTTTCTTTGACTTATAAAGATCTTACTGATATCGAAAGCAATCCAACTGGCACTAAACTGACCCTTCAAATAACTTTATATGAACAGGTCATTACGCACTTTTCTTATTTTTAGTAACAAATAGATTTAAGTTAGTCATATCAATATCGGCAACTTTTTGAACATCCTTTATGACGTTATTTATATAATAACTTATCACGAGCCCAGCCTCTATAAGTATCAACATCCACGTATTGATACCCGTTAGGAATCTACCTATTGTTTCGGCCAATATGGCAGAAGTATTTACGAGTAATAAAACAATTAAAATAACAGAAATTTTCATAGCTTTTTTTGAGTAAAAGTACAGGCTATTTATGTTGTTGTCAATAGGGAAAATTCCTGTTTTTTAGAGGAATTTTCCTAAAAAAATTAGGTGTTTTCCTCTAAAAATCTAATCGAAATTACGCTGGTAACAACCGAAAAGACTTTCTGTGATGTGAAGTAATTCCAAAATTCCGTATCGCGTCTCTGTGTTGTTTTGTAGGATATCCTTTATTTTGTTTCCAATTATACTGAGAAAATTCATGGTGAATCTTCTCCATGTATGCATCGCGATATGTTTTTGCTAATACGGAAGCAGCTGCTATACTCAAGTATTTACTATCTCCTTTGACAATCGTTTGATGTGGAACTTCTTGGTAAGCCTTGAATCTATTACCATCAACAATGATGAATTCTGGTTGTTCAGATAGCTTCGAAATAGATTTATGCATCGCCAAAATAGAAGCATTCAAAATATTTAACACATCAATTTCATCTTGCCATACAAAGCTTACACCAAAACTTATTGCCTTTTTTTCAATAATTGGTTTTAGTTCTAAGCGCTGTTTTTCAGATAACTGCTTCGAATCATTTAAAAAAGGGTGTTCGAAGTTTTCGGGCAATATCACAGCAGCAGCTACAACAGGCCCAGCAAGACAACCTCTGCCAGCTTCATCTGTACCAACTTCTAATCTATATCCAGAAAAATTACTTGATAAGATATCCATAGATGCTCAAAAGTACTTTAATTACTAAAAATTCTTATCTAAATTTTGGCAAAAATTATTCAGCAATTATTATAACTTTGACAGCAACTATTTTTTAATGGGCAAGAACTATCTTTTTATTTTTTTTATGTTCACTTTTTGTGCGTTGAGTGCACAAACGAGACCGCAAGATTACAATACCTCTAGACAAAGTGGTGGTAATTCATATGCAGATAAAAAAGGTGATTCTTCACGCTATGGCAAACAACAGCAAATTGTTCTAAGTGGTAAAACAACGTATAAAGATTATAAAGTAATATCGCACAAAAATGACACTACCTACATAGACACCACCTTGTCTATGTTAAAGAATTTCAGATTTAACTTTATTCGTAAAGATGATTTCGAGCTATTGCCTTTTCATAATCAAGGACAAACATTTAATAATCTAGCCTATTCTTTTGATGAAGCAACTTTATATCCATCTATAGGAGCCAGAGCTATGCACTTTAATTTTTACGAGGTATCAGATGTCAATTATTACCGTGTAGCAACACCAACGACAGAATTAGCATACAGATCAGGACTAGAGCAAGGCCAGTTTTTAGATGCATTATTTACCTTCAACACCTCAGAAAGGTTTAATGCTGCTATTGCGTATAAAGGATTGCGCTCATTAGGAAATTATAGAACCGCTCTTAGCAGCCATGGTAGCATGAGAATTTCGTTTAATTATATAACAAAAAATAATAAGTATGCAATGCGCGGGCATATTGTTGCTCAAGACCTTTCGAATGAACAAAATGGTGGATTAACACCCGTATCAATTATTAACTTTGAAACAAATAATCCTAATTTTACCGATAGAGCGCGCTTAACAACAAACTTTAATGATGCAGAAAGTTTTTTAAAAGGTAACCGTTATTTTTTAGAACACGATTACAAAATATGGCAGCGAAAGGATACCCTAAACAAAGTAAAAACCTATTTAAAAGTTGGTAACATTCTAAATTACGAAAGAAAGAATTATCGATATGAACAAACTACATCAAACAGTATTTTTGGAGATGCATTCAATACCACTATCAATGATGAGGTATCGCATTATAAATTGGATGCTCAAGCATATGTAGCGTTAAAATCGCCTATAATATTAGGTGAGGTAAAGTTCAAAACCAATTACTATAATTTCAATTATAGCTACACGAGTATTAAAACAATAGATAATGAAGTCATTCCTGACAACCTTAACGGGAATACTATTGCAGTTGGAGGAGAATGGAAAACTACACTTAAGAAGTTTAATATAGATGCCGATGTATCGACCATCGTAGCAGGTGATTTAACAGGTAATTATATCAAAGCTTCAGCTAGTTATGATCAAGATAGCTTGTTTACTTTTAAAGGAACTTTCTTAACCAATACAAAATCTCCTAATTTAAATTTCATATTAAATCAAAGTAACTATATTGAGTATAATTGGTTTGAAAATTTAGCTAATGAAAATACCCGCAGCCTCTTATTTGATTTAAAATCAGAGAAGTTAGTAAATGCGAGCTTACAAATAACTCAAATAGATAATTACACTTATTTTAGTGATACCATCGGCGTCAATGGTCAGACAAAGCCACTACAAGCACCTTTGACCATTAATTACTTGAAAGCCAAGATTTCTAAAGATTTTAGAATTGGTAAATTTGGGATCGACAATTCTATAATGTATCAAAGAGTTGCACAGGGGGAATCTTACTTGAGAGTACCTGAGTTCGTTACAAGAAACTCATTTTACTTTGCAGATAATTTATTTAAAGGTGATCCCTTATACCTGCAGGCTGGTGTAACGTTAAAATATTTTACGAAATATTTAGCCAATGGTTACAATCCTGTACTTTCTGAATTTTATCTACAAAATGAGCAAGAAATTGGCGGTTATCCAGTGCTAGATTTTTTTATAAACGCACAAATCCAACGTACACGTATATACTTTAAGTTAGAGCACTTTAATTCGAGCTTTGGCGATACTAGCGACTACTATTCTGCACCGAATTATCCATATAGAGATTTAACTATACGTTTTGGTTTAGTTTGGAACTTCTTTATCTAAGCAGTTTTTAATGTACCCGTTAGTTGTCTGATTTTTATATTCAACCCAGCAAATAATAAGGTCGTAAACGGACTTAAATAATTAAAAATGGCAAATACAAAATATTCTGCTACCTCAACTCCCAAAACGCTAGACTGATAAGCACCACATGTATTCCAGGGTATTAAAACTGACGTGACTGTACCTGAATCTTCTAAGGTTCTACTTAAGTTCTCTGGTGCTAAGCCTTTATCTTCATAAGCCTTTTTAAACATTTTACCGGGAATTACAATTGCTAAATATTGGTCACTAGCAATTACATTTAAACCCAAACAACTTATAACTGTACTCGCAAATAAACCAAAAACCGAAGTTGCAAAAGATAATAATGCCTTTGTTATTCTAGCCAAAGCCCATGATGCCACCAAAAACCATTGCACAAATAATTAACAAGATTGTCCATAGCATACCTTTCATTCCTCCAGAACTGAAAAGTTCATTCAACTTTTCATTGTCGGTTACAATTTCAGTGTCAACAAAAATGGCATTTAAAATTGATTCAAAACTGGAAGATGATATAGCATTCAACGTATCCGGTTGAAATACGAGCGCAAAAATGACTGCGAGTATTACACCCGTACCTAAAGCAATTAACGGCTTTGTTTTAGCTAAAATCAAAGCAATTACAACCAAAGGCACTAGAAATAAATATGGGGTGATATTAAACGTTGTATCTATAGTGCTTAAAAGCCCACTAATATCTGCACTTCCAGTAGTTTCGATATTCATACTTATGATTGAAAAAATAACTAAGGTTACCAATATTGTAGGTATTGTGGTAAACGCCATGTATTTGATATGTGTAAATAAATCTGTACCAGCCATGGCAGGTGCAAGGTTTGTAGTATCACTTAATGGTGACATCTTATCTCCAAAATAAGCCCCTGAGATAACTGCTCCAGCTATCATACCTGGTGCAATACCAAGTGCTGTTCCGATACCTACCAAAGCTATACCTACGGTGGCAGAAGTAGTCCATGAACTACCAGTGGCTATAGAGATTATGGCCGCAATTACTACACAAGCTGGTAAAAATATGGCAGGATTTAATACTTGAAGCCCGTAATATACCATTGCTGGGATAACACCACTGACTAACCAAGTACCAGCCAAAGCGCCTACTAAAAACAATATCATGATTGGCACAAAAACACTCTTCCAGTTTTCCCAAACTTCAGCAATCATTATATTTAAAGATACCTTATTAAAGAAACCTACTACTGCCGCTACAAGCCCTCCCATCAATAAAATATATTGATTAGAATATTCTCCAAACCATTCTCCATCAGCAAAGAAAATATTATAAGCTAATAAACCCATAAGAATTACAACAGGTATCAACGCTTCCCAAATATTTAATTCAATATTTTCAACTATTTCTTGATCTCCTATTTTAATTTTTGAAATATTATCTTTTTCGGTCATTGAGGGGTATTTAATACTTGTAATGATACAAAGAAATATAAAACTGTGCAAAGCACTATCAGTTGCGTTTTAGTAATAGCATAACATTAATTTAAATTTTAATTACTATTTTTATCACTAAACTTAAACTAATCAAACAATGAAAAAATCTATTTTTTTCTTTTTACTCGGTGCTTTTATAGTAAGTACTATAGCATTTATAGATGTTAAAAATTCGAATGCTGAAACAGAAGCTTACGCCGTCTTATTAGATGGAGTAAAAGATTATACACTTGAACTCATGGAGGCTATGCCAGCCGATAAATATACATTTCGACCCCATGATTCGATCAGAAGTTTTGGTGAACAAATGGCCCATGTTGGGATGTCAACAAAGTTGTTAACGGATATGTTTATTAACGGTAGCCCGATGCCAACATCAGATGACTTTGCAACCTTTGCCAAGGTAGAAAAAGAAATATCTACTTCTAAAGAAGCTGTTACCAAAGCTGTTACTGAAGGATTTGATGAAATGATTGCTGCTTATAAAAGTATGAATTCAGAAACGATGCAGGAAAAATTCACTGTTTTCTTTGATCCAAAACAGCCTCAATTCTCTAAAGAACAGGGCTTCAAATTTATTAATGACCATATCATTCATCATAGAAGCCAAGCATTAGTCGCATTGCGAATGCAAAATATCAAGGCGCCAGATTATAGATTATACTAAAATAAAAACGCCTCATTCGAGGCGTTTTTTTATACTCTATAATTATCTGCTTTCCAATTTTTAATACGAGTCTTTATTTCTTTTTCTGATAGATTTTCTGTTACAGCATTTTCAGCCAATCCAGATAATTCTTCATCAGATGCAAATCGCAAACCAATTATTTGTCGTGGAGTTAATTTATCGCTTAAAGTCTTACCTGTTACTATATAATGTCTGAATTTTTCTTCAGCAATAATCGCTCTATCTTGTGCTTTTAAGGCAAATGCTCTGGTATAAAAAATTGTTAGTACGAGTAATAATGACCCAAAAACTAACAAAGAGGCATCATACAGATTTTCTTCAGATGATTTAACCAAATTTACAATTGACCCAATAAATAAGAGGAAAGATCCGAGGCCAGTAAAATAATGATAGAGTGGTACCATGCGTGCATGGTTTTTTAGATTTTGAGATTTCATAAGTATAGTTTAATTAATTATTTTTTCTTGAGTCCGAGTTTATGCCCCGCAAAGGCATAATATAAGATAATAGCATAACATGGTAATAGAATCCAATAACTAGCTGTGGCAGCTTCTGCTAAAGCTGGAGCTTCGCTAATCCCTTGTGCAATTAATTCTTCTTTACCGGTATCGACCAATCTTCCGTACAACGGTGGAATTATAGCACCTCCTGCAATCGCCATAATTAGTAAGGCAGAACCTGTTTTAGTAAACTTTCCTAAACCTTCTAATGTAAGCGGCCATACTGCCGGCCACACTAAGGCATTTGCAATTCCTAAGGCAGCAACGAAGACTACTGAAGTAAAGCCTGTTGTCAGCAAGATACAAATAGTCAATAGAATACCCAGAATTGCGCTCAGTTTTAAAGCCATGACTTGCTTTAAATATTTAGGAATTAAAAATACACCTAAAGCATAGGTAGCAACCATTGCCATCAAGGTGAATGTCGTAAAAAACTTCGCTTCTTCTCCTGAAATACCTAAAGATATACCGTATGCAATGATAGTATCACCTGCAATAACCTCAGCGCCCACATAAACAAACAACGTAAGTACACCCAACCACAAATGTGGAAATTGAAAAATGCTTGTTTTAGGTGTTTCATTAGCATCAGCACTAACTTCTTCTTCCACTGCTTCGACATGAGGCAACGGTGCTTTTCGTATTAAAATTCCTAACACGAACAAAACTAAGGCCATAACGATATATGGTGTCACTACGCTATCGGCCATAGCATCAAGTAGCTGAGCTTTCTCTGTATCATCTACTACATTTAGCTTTTCTTTTACCTCATCTATTCCCGAGAGTAATAATCCCGCAAATATTAAAGAGCCTAAGGCACCCGCCACTTTATTGGCGATACCCATAATGGCAATACGTTTTGCGCCGCTTTCTATCGGGCCCAAAATCGTTATATATGGGTTTGAGGCTGTTTGTAAAATAGTCATCCCAAGACCTTGAACAAAAATGGCCATCAAAAACATCCAATAGGTTCTAGCCCCAGCCGCAGGAATAAATAATAATGCTCCAAGTGCCATAATAAATAAGCCTAATGACATTCCTTTTTGATAACCAATCTTAGTTAAAATATAAGAGGCTGGTAAGGCCATTACTACAAAAGATATATACGAGGCAGATGCAACCAAATAAGATTGAGCATCGGTCAGCTCATTGATCGTTTTCATAAAAGGAATCAAAGCTCCGTTTACCCATGTTACAAAGCCAAAAATAAAAAATAGTCCCGCAATTATAGCGATTGCTATATTTGTATTGCTCTTTGTTAAAGGCCTCATGTTAGGTTCTTTTGACATATTGTAAATTTAAAATCTTGGTAATGTACTAAAAATATTAAAATGTGTATTTTTAACAAGCATTAATTTTCTCAATTCTTTCTTTTATGAAAAAAATTATTTACATTTTAATTTCATTGGTAATACTATCATGTGCCAAAAAAGAAACTGTCAATATAAAACCATTTGAACCTAACATTGTTCCTATTCCGGTGAGTCATGAAAGTACGGCATCAGCATTTATAATCACCAATACACTTATCTTAAATGTAAAAACCGCTGACGCTCAAGTAAAAAGCTATGCAAACACCTTTAGGTCATTTCTATCAGATGCGGGTATTGTTATTGATACCACTATAAATTCGACGCATCAAACGATCATCATAGCACTTAATGAAGATTTTAAAGAGAACCTAAGTAATGAAGGTTATGAACTTAAGATTGAAGAAAGTAATATTACACTAGTTGCGAATAAGCCAGCAGGAATTTTCAATGGTCTTCAAACACTTCGGCAGTTTTTTCCATCTAACTTCAAATTAGACGAGCATAATGCAATTGCCTTAAAAGGTGCGAAGATTATCGATTACCCGCGGTTTGCATGGCGTGGCTTGATGCTTGACGTTAGTCGTCATTTTTTCAGTGTTGAAGATGTAAAAGCCTACATCGACCAAATGTCGAAGTATAAATTGAATACCTTTCATTGGCATTTAACAGACGATCAAGGTTGGCGTATTGAAATCAAATCATTACCAAAACTCACTGAAATTGGTGCTTGGCGTGTAGAAAGGCATGGGCGTTTTGGCACTTCTAGACCGCAGCCTAAATCAGGTGAAAAAGCTACGTATGGTGGTTTCTACACACATGAACAAATTAAAGATATTGTACAATATGCCAGCGATAGAAACGTCACTATTGTACCAGAAATCGAAATGCCAGGACATATGATGGCAGCCCTTGCTGCATATCCAGAAATGTCAACCAAAAAAGAACCTAAGTTTGTAGCGCCCGGTTCTAAATTTTCTGTATGGTATGGAAATGGTCGCTTCAAAATGCTGATTGAAAACACCTTGAACCCAGCAGATGAGCATGTCTATGAATTTATCGATAAAATATTTACTGAAGTAGCAGAACTTTTCCCTGGTGAATATATTCATATGGGTGGTGATGAAGCTTATCATGGTTATTGGGAAGCTGATCCAAAAGTTCAGAAATTCATGCGACAAAATAATATCAAAGATAGCCATGAGCTACAGAGTTATTTTGTAAAAAGAGTAGAAAAAATTATTCGTAGTAAAGGTAAAAAAACAATTGGTTGGGATGAGATTTTAGACGGCGGCCTTGCCGAGGGTGCTGCAGTAATGAGCTGGCGTGGAATGAGGGGCGGTATTAAAGCAGCCAAACAAGGACATAATGTGGTAATGTCTCCAACAACCTTTGCTTATTTAGATTATACACAAGGTGATCATAGCGTAGAAAATAAAATTTATGCTGATTTAAGTCTTGAAAAAACTTATAGCTTTGAACCAATTCCTGAAGACGTTGATGCTCAATATATTTTAGGTGGACAAGGTAATCTTTGGTCTGAAGTCATTCCTAATTTGCAATATGCCTATTATATGACCTATCCGCGTGCCTTTGCTCTGAGTGAAACTTTTTGGAGCCCTAAAGAAAATAAAAATTGGGAAAGCTTTATAGATCGTACAGAGGCGCATTTTGATAGATTTGAAGCCACGAATACAAACATTTCTAGAGCTGTATTAGATCCTATTGTACAAACATATAAAGACGGAGATAAACTCATGTGTAAACTATCTAACAATGCTTCAAATACGGAGATATATTATACCATAGATAACACGTATCCCGTAAAATATGGTGTACAATATACCGTGCCTTTCGAAATACCTAGTGGTAATCTAAGTTTACACACACAAACCTATAGAAACCGGAAAGCACTTGGTAGACAATTAAAAATAACTAGAAAAGATTTGATAAAAAGGATCGACACGAAAGAACGAATACTCATCGCAGAAGATTAATATATTTTCTTGGCTAGGTACTACAGCAATAACCCAATATTAAGAGCGAAAGGCTTTGTATTAAGCAACCTCTTTATCTAGCTAAGATTTGAATTTCTACTCTTCTATTTATTTTGCCTTTCTCTATATCTCTAGTAATAATCAAAGGTTTTTGCTGGCCCCAGCCCTTCGTTTCAATATTGCTGCTCACAACCCCTAATTTAACAAGATATGCTTTGGTCGATTTCACCCTTTTCTCTGATAATATAAGATTTTCTTTAGCATTACCGAGAGCAGTATGACCTTCTAATAGAATTTTCATAGAAGGATTGCTCTTCATGATTTGTGCAAGCTTTGTCAATTCCTTTACAGCTTCGGACTTAATCTTTGATTTATTCAAATCAAAGATTAAGTTTTTCAATACAAACTTATCATTGTTCTCTATTAACAACGCTATGTCTGTATTATTACGAAGTATTGAATCTTGCACCGCCGTAGGGCTTATTATTTTTTCATCGTTTAACGTGTAATTAAGTGAATCAGCAACACTTTCTAAGCAGTTAGACCACATTGCCTTATAATTACCAAACTCCTTTAAGGGTATTTCTGCTTGATCATCATAAGCTAGTTTCTTACCATCTAAAAACCACGCTATTTTATCTAATTCACCAAAACAGCCCGATTTCACCAACGTTGTTTTCAAGAATACATTAGAGCCCTTTTTCACTTTCTCAAGGATAATTTTTTTCTCAGAATCAGGATTGCCAACTTTCAAAACAGCAAAGGCATTTTCGGGCGAACACCTGGGTCTAAGCGTATTGTTTTTACAGGAGTAGTCTAATGTTGAACCCATAGTAATATAATAAATACCATCTTTCATCGGTGCCTTAAACTCATGTTTAGATTTCTTTTTATTGAATTTATAGCCATAAAAACTTTTGGCACAAACTGAGGTGTAGCCTCTAATGCCCCAATATATTTGCACAATACAGCTAGGACAATAATTTCCATTCTGCTTAGATTGTATTCTTGTCTTGATTTTAACTGTTGCTCCTTTTTCTACAGCTAAATAGGTAGTTTTCTCACCATTCATAGTTACGTCGGAAAAAGTAACCTCCCTAGAGGCAGTATTAATTGTTTTAACCGATGGTGGGGTAATAAAATCACACTGTCCATGTATGTTTTGATATCCGAACACCAAGGATAGTATTGCGTAAAAAAGTATACTTCTCATATTTTTAAATGTAATTTGCTTAATATAGGTGCATATGTTACTGGTTGTACTTAGATTTTGCTCTTCCTTTAAAGTAGGTAATCATTAAACACTTCGAGCTACCAAGGCTTCAATTACATTAAGATTAAAGTCTTCTAGACCAAACCTCTTTCTATGCAATTAAGTTTTGCCAAACATACAACTTAGCAATGTAGTTACTATGAACTATCTGAATAAAATATAAGTACTTATAATGAATTAAAAACCTATTCCAAAAAGAAATTAACCTCTATCTATAAGCTACCTTTATTGGGGTTTGGAAGAAAAGAAAGTTGTTGATTACTAGAAGCCTATTTGACCATTTAATGTTAAGATAACGTTTAAAAAATACGAGCAGATAAAAACAACTAAGGATTTACCTTTTCCGGCAAATAATAGTTGTAAACATCTATATTTGTCTGTGTATAACACGTTGGCTGTAATTAGACGTAATGAAAATAGAGTTAATAAACAAAGGAAGTAATTTACTAGAAAAAGGGATTGAATATTTTTGGAGAAATTAGGGGAATGAGTCAAATTTTGACTTTTATAAAGATTGCAATGAAAACTCACTTTCTGACGATAAACCTTTACCCAAACCCTACATAATGTTGGATAATGATGAAATTATAGGATCTTATGCTTTATTAACTAATGATATTATAAGCAGGCAAGATTTAATGCCTTGGTTTGCATGTTTATTTGTAAATGAAAACTATAGGAATCAAGGATTAGCAGAAGAATTGATAAGCCACGGATTTAAACGATTTCTACGAAAAAAAAGGATGGAACTATAATTCGAAAGGATATGGAGTTAGCGGAGACGAAATAAAAATCTATTCAAAAGAAATAAATTAAAAACTACAGCCAACACCGTGTTTAATTAATTGCTAATAGTGTTTAAAGAGTACACAGTTCCCAAACTTCCTGACTAGCGGATTTCCCGAGTTGGTCTCTTTTTGCTAACTTAGTACCAAACCACAAGGAAACCATCGCCAAACCGTTAGACACAAGCTGAAAATACATATGAATCATAAACCTTTATTAGATTACATAAATAAATATATCAACTTAACTGTTGAAGAGGAAACCATTTTACTTTCTAAAATAGTTCTTAGAAATTATCTTAAAGATCAATACATCGCACAACAAGGTGATATTTGTAAAAACGTCAATTTTATTATTTCTGGATGTACAAAAACATTTTACATTGATCTAGAAGGACAAGAGCATATTGTGATGTTCTCTATTGAAGATTGGTGGACATCTGACTTAGGAAGTTTTATAACCCAAACTCCTGCTGACTATAACGTTCAGTGTATAGAGAGTACACAGCTTATTCAATTTACCTACGATAATCTTGAAGAGTTATATAACGAGATTCCAAAACTCGAACGTCTTTTCAGAAAGATTGTAGAACGTGCTTTTGCTGCTTCCCAAAAACGTATTATTAGAAATTTTAGCCTTACTGCTAAAGAGCGCTACCAAATTTTTAAGAAATCAAATCCAAAAATCGATCAACGCGTCCCTCAATATATGATTGCTTCATATTTAGGTGTTACCAAAGAGTTTTTAAGTAAAATTAAGAGCCAAATCATACAAAATCAATAGATGTTAATCTAGATTAACATCATTTCATAATCTACATCATTTTCTACCCGTTCATTGTTTTAGACATTTGTATCATAATATTTAAAATAAAAAAAGATGAATACATTATTAGAAAAAATTAGCACAATTAATGACATGATACTTGAAGGAAAAGCTTTAGAAGCTTTTGATCAATTCTATCATGATGATATTGTAATGCAAGAAAATGACA
>RCNB010001853.1_pt1 | contig 13174 bp, 12 predicted proteins | sample 2041321 | NCBI WGS metagenome assembly RCNB01 (sample SAMN09708232, study PRJNA481090) | Marine sediment metagenome, whole genome shotgun sequencing project. | reverse complement strand
TTAGTAGTACTTATAATTTGCTTTATATTAAATGTGAACCTAGGTTCAGTTTCGATTCCTACTAAAGAAATATTTAAAAGTTTAGTTGGTTCTATTGATAATGAAAATTGGCAATATATTATTCAGAATTATAGATTACCAAAAGCATTTACTGCTGTTTTAGTAGGTTCTGGTTTAGGAATTTCAGGTTTACTTATGCAAACTTTATTCAGAAATCCTTTAGCCGGACCATTTGTACTTGGAATTACATCTGGAGCTAGTCTTGGGGTTGCTTTAGTAATTATGGGATCTTCTATTTTAAGTGGCTTTTTTGCTACTTTTTTAATTTCAAAATGGAGCATCGTAATAGCTGCCAGTTTAGGGAGTTTTTTAGTTTTATTAGCCGTTATGGTCGTTTCGACCAGAGTTCGAGATACCATGGCTATTTTAATAATTGGATTGATGTTTGGAAGTATAACGGCTGCTGTTGTTAGTGTTCTATCCTATTTTAGTTCCGCCGAACAACTTCAGCAATACATATTTTGGGGATTTGGTAGTCTTGGAAATTTATCATGGGATGAATTATTAGTGTTTTTCATAATTTATGTAATTGGAATGCTATTGACTGTCTTATCCATTAAATCATTAAATACGCTACTATTAGGTGAAAACTATGCAAAAAGTCTTGGATTAAATATTAAAAAAAGTAGAATATTGATCATAATTGCAACCAGTTTATTAGCTGGAACCATAACCGCTTTTGCTGGACCAATTGCTTTTATTGGTTTAGCTATTCCTCACATTACCAGACAAATATTCAATACCTCAAATCATAAAATACTATTGCCTGCGGTTTTTTTATTTGGAGCCATTATTATGCTCATTTGTGATAGTATTGCACAACTACCAACAAGTGATTATACCTTACCTATAAATGCCATAACCTCTCTAATAGGGGCTCCTGTTGTGGTCTGGTTGTTGGTTAGAAAACGAAAAATGATATTTTAATGGATATAGTCAAAAAACATATCATTTTAAAGACTAATGATCTATCCATAGGTTATTCATCAAAAAAAGATCAAACTGTTGTCGCATCCAATGTTAATATTGAATTACATCAAGGTGAATTAATCGGTTTAGTTGGAGCGAATGGTATTGGCAAGTCCACATTGTTAAGAACACTTACTAGAGTACAGAAACCTTTAAAGGGAGATATATTAATCAATAATAAAAGCTTAACAAAATTTAGCTCAAGTGAATTGGCTAAAGCGTTAAGTTTAGTATTAACAGAGCAAATTGCTTCAAAAAATCTTTCTGTTTTTGAATTGGTAGCATTAGGCAGACAACCTTATACTAATTGGGTTGGAAAGTTATCGGGTAATGATTTTTCAATTGTCAAAAAAGCCATGATCCAAACCAATATAGAAGATTTAAGAGGTAAAAAATGCTTTGAGTTAAGTGATGGTCAATTACAAAAAGTAATGATTGCTCGTGCATTAGCTCAAGACACTGACTTGATCATTCTGGATGAACCTACCACTCACCTCGATATGTATCATAAGGCATTTATACTTAAACTACTTCAAAAACTTGTTAAGGAAACCAATAAAACCATTTTGTTTTCTTCACATGAAATAGATTTGGCAATTCAATTGTGTGATAAATTAATAGTTATGACGGATGAAAATGTTATAATAGATTCTCCTTGTAACTTAATAGAAAAAGGAGCTTTTAATGCTTTATTTCCAAAAGATTTGATAGTTTTTGATGAAAAAACTGGGAGTTTTAGGGTAAAAAAATAAGTTTTTCTTTTTATAGATAAACCAGCTCTTCATTACATTACAAAAGTACTTTAAATATAAAATCATTATATTTATTTTTTGAATATCAAGCTTTTAAGAACATCCTCCATTTATTAGAAGCTATTAATCTAATGACTTTAATACACTTCTAATGAAATCACAAAGACTAACCATTCTATTATTTTGCCTTATTTTTTTAATTGCAATAATCTCTTGTAAAAACAAACCATCATTACCAAATCCAGAATTAGCTTCCTTAGATCTACTGAGAGGTGAACTTATTTTATGTACTGGAGACCAATTTGGCGATGTAAGCTTTGCACTTTCTTGCAACTATGATATGCGTAAAACCTTTGATCTGGCAGTTTCATTATTACACTCTTTTGAATATGAAGAAGCTGAAAAGGCTTTTGTACAAGTTTTAGATGCAGATCCGGACTGTGCTATGGCCTATTGGGGCGTTGCTATGAGCATTAGCCATTCACTTTGGTACCAATCTGATAATAGTTACCTCGAAAAAGGATCGAAACTCCTGGAAATCGCCAATAAAATTCCAACAGGAGATAGAGAGAAGGATTATTTAGATGCCATAACTGTATATTATAAAGATTGGAATACCCTGAAGAAACAAGAAAGATCGTTATTGTATGAAAAGAAAATGGAAGCCATTTATGAAAAATATTCTGATGATACTGAAGCTGCTGTTTTTTACGCATTAGCATTAAGGGCATCGGCAGATCGGACAGATAAAAGCTATTTGAATCAGAAAAAATCGGGTGAGATTTTAGAGAAATTATTTGTTGAACAACCTAATCATCCGGGTATTGCACATTACATTATTCATAATTATGATTATCCCGAACTTGCACATTTGGCTTTACCAACAGCAAGACGTTATGCGAGCATTGCTCCAGCATCATCTCACGCCCAGCATATGCCATCTCATATTTTTACACGATTAGGGCTTTGGGAAGAATCTATAGAATCTAATGTGAATTCTGCCTCTTCAGCACGATGCTATGCTGAGGCAAGTGCTATGGATGGCCATTGGTCAAACGAACTTCATGCCATGGGATATTTAGTATATGCCTATTTACAAAAAGGCGACAATACTAAAGCTATTGAGCAATACGAATACATGAAAACAATGTCCAAAATTTATCCTTCAAATATTGCTGCTATTGCCTATCCTTTTGCCGCAGTTCCGGCTCGAATAGCCTTGGAAAATAGACAATGGGAAAATGCTGCCAATGTAGAACCACATGATTCAGAATTACAATGGGAAAATTATCCATGGCAAAAATCATTAATGCATTTTGCCAGAGCCATAGGTTCCTCTCATCTAAAGGATTTTTCTTCAGCAGAAAAAGAATTAGACGTTCTCAAATCTCTTAGGCAAGAGCTAGTAAATAGTGGAAATAAAGCTAGTGCTAAACAAGTATTGATTCAGATAAAAATAACTGAAGGATGGTTAAATTTTTTAAAGGGTAAACAAAATGAAGGTATTGCTCTTCTACAAGAAGCCGTAGAAATGGAAGACATTGTTGGTAAACATGGAGTTACGCCAGGTAAACTTATCCCGGCCAGAGAATTTTTGGCAGACATGTTTATGACAATGAATAAGCCAGATGAAGCCTTAATAGCTTACGAAAAAAACCTAAAAATTAATCCAAACAGATTTAATGGCATTTATGGTGCAGCAATTGCTTCGAAACAATCTGGAAATCTGGAAAAAGCAAAAATGTATTTTGAAAAATTACTGAAAATTACTGAAAATTCTAATAGTGACAGACCAGAAATTATTGAAGCTAAACTATTTGTCTCAAAACAACAGTCTATTTAAGAAATGCAAATAAAAACTTTAGTTTTCTTTTTTACTTTAGCGTTATTTGTGTCTTGCAATCAAAAACAAGACAGGCCATTACCTATTTATAATCCTGCTAACTTTAATCCAGAATTAGTGGATAAAAGCCTGCAAAATAAAAGCGAGAATCATACAGTTTTAGATTTTAGTCTAATTAATCAAAATGGAGAAAACATAAATCAAGACATTTATAAAGACAAAATTTATGTAACAGATTTCTTTTTTACACGTTGCGGAAGTATTTGTCCAATAATGACAGATAATATGGCTAAAATTCAAAAGGAATTTTTAAATGATGATGATATTATGCTGTTATCACTTTCTGTAACTCCTGATATTGACAGCATTCCTACATTACGTAAATATGCTGATGATAAAGGCGTAATTGATGCTAAATGGAATGTTACCACGGGCAACAAAAAACATATTTACGAATTAGCTCGCAAGAGTTACTTTGCGGTTGTAGAACAAGGTGATGGTGGATTACAAGATTTCATTCACACACCTAATTTTATTTTAATAGATAAAAAAAAGCAAATTCGAGGTATTTACGATGGTACAAATGATGATGATATAAAACGAATAATTGAAGATATTAAAACTTTGAAAACAAGTTTATAACTTTCAACTTCTGCCTTTAACTTTCGACTAAAAAATTTATCTTTGGTTAAACTTCTATTTTAAATGAATGACAACCTTATTCTTATTCTAGCTATTCTGGTTTCAGCAATAATTGGAGCCTATTTAGGTATGCTTTTCACCAAACTAAAAAGTAAAAGTGAAAAAAGCACTTTAGAAGAACGCCAAAACCAATTAACTAGCACAATTACCGAATTAAAACAAACCGTTGATAAAATTGAAAATGAGCGTGAAGAGATTCGAAAGGAAAAGGAATTTTTAAATTCAGAACTTTCACGAAAAAATGCCGATTATGATAATCTGCAAGAACTAAACCTAAAACGTGACAAGGAGTTGGAGGAACGCCAAGAACAATTGCGTAAAGACTTTGAATTGTTGGCCAACAAAATCCTTGAAGAAAAATCTTTAAAATTTACTGAACAGAATAAGGAGAACATAAAACAGATATTGAATCCATTACAGGAAAAAATACAGGTATTTGAGAAAAAGGTGGAAGACACTCAAAAGGAAAGTATCAGTATGCATTCTGCTTTAAAGGAACAATTGTTAGGTTTAAAAGATTTGAATGTTCAAATGACAAAAGAGGCCACAAACCTAACAAAAGCTCTCAAAGGAGATAGTAAAATGCAAGGTAATTGGGGTGAACTAGTTTTAGAACGTGTTTTAGAAAAATCTGGATTAGAAAAAGACAGAGAATATTTTGTACAGCAAAGTTTTACTTTAGAAGATGGTGCCAGAGTGCTTCCAGATGTTGTACTTCTTCTTCCTGATAATAAAAAGATGATCATTGATTCAAAAGTATCTTTAACAGATTATGAACGATTCGTCAACACAGAGGATGAGGAAAAAGAAATATTTTTAAAATCCCACATCAACTCAATTAAAAAGCATATTGATCAACTTTCAGAAAAGAACTATCAGGATCTTTACGATATTGAATCTCCGGACTTTGTTCTCATGTTTGTCCCAATAGAACCAGCATTTGCAGTCGTGATTAATGAAGACAATTCAATTTATAACAAGGCTTTTGAAAAGAATATAGTAATCGTTACACCTTCTACTCTTCTTGCAACTTTGCGCACTATTGATACTATGTGGAACAACGAAAAGCAACAACGTAACGCAATTGAAATTGCTAGACAAGCTGGAGCCTTGTATGATAAATTTGAAGGATTAGTTAATGATCTAACAGGAGTAGGTAAAAAAATAGATGCTGCTAAAACCGACTATTCCGCTGCAATGAACAAGTTAGTTGAGGGTAAAGGAAATTTAATCACCAGTGTTGAAAAATTAAAAAAATTGGGAGCAAAAGCTAAAAAAGCACTTCCTGAAACTATTTTAAAACGAGCTGAAGATATAGAGGACTAATAAACACAGCCATCATAACAAATTTTGAAGGCTGTGTTTATAATTTATTGTTTTATCAAACGCTTTGATTGCGTTCCAAATTCGGAGGTTACTCTAACTAAATAAATTCCAGAATTCCATTCAGATATGTTAATTTTCGATTTTAATGCAGAAATCTCATTTGTAAATATCTGTTTTCCAAAAACATCATAAATATCAACTTTGGCCATACTAGTTCCCTCAGGCAATTCTAATTCAAATTCTGTTTCGACTGGATTCGGTATAATTTTGAAATTATAAGATACTTGTAAATTTTGAGTCCCTAGAGTAAATCCTGTAGGAAATATCCCTCTATTACTTCCACCATGATTTGCTAAAATAAAGGAACCTGCTGCTGGGGCACCACTACTTCTTGCCCAAACTAGGTTGATAGATGTATCTGTTAAATTAAACTCATAATCGTTAGGGTCACTTGTTGTTAGGGATCGGGTGGCCTGTATTCCCACAAATCCGGGAAATGAAGTATAATCAATATCAATAACAGTCCAGTCTTGATTTGCATCTAAAGATGGTGTTGCATCAACGCCATTAAAAGTCCGATCAGTTAGTAACTCATTGACTCCATCCCATACTACAACATCTCCTCCAGAAGTCATAGAAGTCAATCCGAAACCAACACCAAACCACCTATCTGCTGGTCCTCCTAATGTCAAGGTAACTTCTGTTGCAGTAACGTCAATTTGTCCAATTACTGCTAATCCCGCATCCTGTGAAAAAAGAAGTTGTCCAGTAGAATTAGTTTGAGATAAAACTGTTGTAGTAAATAAAATAAAAATAATCAGAGTAATTTTTTTCATAGCTAAATATTTTTTAGAAGATTGTTAATTTTTTTATCATTATAAATTGTAGCATAATCTACCACTGTTTGACCCCGGTTATCTTTAATATTGATATCTGCTTCAGCGTTTAATAACAATTTTATGGCATCATAATTTTTAAACATGACTGCATAATGCAATGCGGTTGTACCATTGGCATCTGCAATATTTGTATCGGCCTTCCTAGCCAAAAGCATTTCTACTATATTCAAATTTCCTTTGACGACAGCAGCCATAAGGGGTGTTCCATAATTACTTGTCCCATTAATATCAGAGACCTTATCAACTAAAAATCTTACAACTTCCTCGTTTCCATGATAACATGCTAAGATCAAAGGTGTATAGCCCGAATCGTTATATTGGTTAATAGCGTTTGGATTTGATGAGTACATAGATATTATTTCGCTAACTGTTCCCTTACGTGCAACATCATATATGTTGTTTTGGGAATAAGCCCAAGAAATATTAAATAAAAAGATTAGAATAAGTATTCTTTTCATAGCACGTTTTTTTTAAATTTAATTAAATAATTTTTAAAATAATAATTTAAGTTGCTAGCTAGTAGATAGGTATGAGTAAAAATATAAAACAACATTTTCGTCGCTTTAAATCTATTTACTCAAATACATCTTACGTCTTGAATAGAGATCATAAAATTGATCATCTTTTAAACTATCAATAAACAAAATGCTTTCTCCCGTACTTTTCATTTCAGGTCCAAGATTTTTATTGACATTAGGAAATTTATTAAATGAAAATACTGGTTGTTTGATTGCAAAACCTTTTAATTTAGGTTTAAAATCAAAATCCTTAAGTTTCTTTTCCCCTAACATAACTTTTGTTGCATAATTTACATAGGGTTCTCCATATGCCTTGGAAATAAATGGTACTGTTCTGGATGCTCTAGGGTTGGCTTCGATTATGTAAACTATGTCATCCTTAATAGCAAATTGAATATTAATTAAACCTACAGTATTTAATGCCAAAGCAATCTTATTGGTATGATCTTTTATTTGTTGCATTACAAACTCCCCTAGGTTGAAAGGTGGTAAAGTAGCATTGCTATCTCCAGAATGAATTCCACAAGGTTCAATATGCTCCATGATACCAATTATATAAACATTTTCACCATCGCAAATAGCATCTGCCTCAGCTTCAATAGCTCCATCTAGATAACGGTCTAATAAGAGTTTATTATTTGGTATTTTACGTAACAGATCTACTACATGCTCTTCCAATTCTTGTTTATTAATAACAATCTTCATACCCTGTCCACCAAGCACATATGAGGGTCGAATTAAAATTGGGAAATCAAGTTTATCCGCTACTTGAAGTGCCTCATCTGCAGTTTCTGCAATATCAAATTCCGGATAAGGAATATTATTTTCTTTTAATAAGTTTGAAAAAGATCCTCTGTCTTCAGCCAAGTCCAAAGACTTGTATGTGGTACCCATTATTTTTATTCCGTATCTGTCTAATTTTTCAGCTAATTTCAAGGCAGTTTGTCCACCTAATTGAACAACAACTCCTTCTGGTTTTTCATGCCTTATAATATCATAGATATGTTCCCAGAAAATAGGTTCAAAATAAAGTTTATCGGCCAGATCAAAATCAGTCGAAACTGTTTCAGGATTACAATTTATCATGATCGTTTCATAACCACATTCTGCTGCTGCCAATACGCCATGAACACAGCAATAATCAAACTCTATTCCTTGACCAATCCTGTTAGGTCCAGATCCTAGAACAATTATCTTCTTTTTATCTGAAACGACACTTTCATTAGCTGAATACCTTTTTCCAGTTGCAGTTTCTAACTCATTTTCAAAAGTTGAATAAAAATAAGGTGTTTGCGCTTTAAATTCCGCTGCACAAGTATCTACTAATTTATAGACTCTATTGATCTTTAATTCTACTCTTTTATTGTATACCTGACTTTCTAAACAGCCCAACATATGCGCAATTTGCCTATCACCATAACCCTTCTGTTTAGCTTCTAGAAGCAAATCCCTTTGTATTGATTCAATACTGAATTGAGAAATCTCTTTTTCTAAAAAATGAAGCTCTTCATATTGTTTGAGGAACCACATATCAATTTTCGTGATTTCATGAATACGGCTTAATGGAATTCCCATTTGAATGGCGTCATAAATAACAAAGACTCGGTCCCAACTGGCATGAGTCAATTTATCTATTATCTGATCGTAATCCTTGTATCCCTTACCATCTGCTCCCAATCCATTACGTTTAATTTCTAGTGATTGAGTTGCTTTATGTAAAGCTTCCTGGAAAGAACGACCTATTCCCATTACCTCTCCCACAGATTTCATTTGCAAACCTAGTGTTCTATCACTTCCTTCAAATTTATCGAAATTCCATCGAGGTATTTTAACAATAACATAATCTAAAGTAGGTTCAAACAATGCCGAAGTTGATTTTGTAATCTGATTTTCTAATTCATCTAAATGATAACCTATAGCAAGTTTTGCGGCTATTTTTGCAATTGGATAACCTGTTGCCTTACTTGCTAAAGCAGAAGACCGGGAAACTCTTGGATTGATCTCTACTGCAATTATGTCTTCCTTTTCGTCCGGACTTACCGCAAATTGAACGTTACAACCTCCAGCGAAATCTCCAATACTACACATCATATGTATTGCCATATCTCGCATTCTTTGGAAAGTTTTATCACTTAGGGTCATAGCCGGAGCTACCGTAATTGAATCCCCTGTATGAATACCCATTGGATCCATATTCTCAATTGTACAAATAATGACAACGTTATCGTTAGAATCACGTAAAAGCTCCAATTCATATTCCTTCCAACCTATTAAAGCTTTATCGATCATCACCTCATGAATAGGGGACACTTCTAAACCACGTGTCAACAATTCATCAAAATCTTCTTGTTTATGAACAATAGAAGCTCCTGCTCCACCTAAAGTGAATGAAGCCCTAATAACCAAAGGAAAACCAAATTCCTGTGCGATCTCTTTACCTTTTAAATACGAAGTAGCCGTTGCTTGAGGAGCCATTGGCACTCCTATTTTAAGCATTAACTCTCTAAACTGTTCTCTGTCCTCTGTGATATTTATGGCATCAATATCAACACCTATAATATTGATATTATATTCCGTCCAAATTCCTTTTTCATCTGCCTCAATACACAAATTCAAAGCCGTTTGACCTCCCATAGTGGGTAAAACGGCATCTATTTGAGGATGTTCCTCTAATATTTTAATGATAGACTTTGTAGTTAAAGGTAACAGGTACACATGGTCTGCCATGGTAGGATCTGTCATGATGGTAGCGGGATTCGAATTAATTAAAACCGTTTCTATTCCGTCTTCACGCAATGAACGTACCGCTTGTGTACCAGAATAGTCAAACTCACATGCTTGACCAATAATTATTGGTCCAGAGCCAATAATTAATATGGATTTAAGATCTTGATTTTTTGGCATTGGATAATTAAAATTTGTCAAAAATAGTTATCATATGGGTATAAAAAAAGGTGTTACGAAAAGTAACACCTTTAAAATATCAACAATTGTTAATCATTATTTTTTGTGACTAGGTTCTGAAGATACAGATAGTTTCTTTCTTCCTTTAGCTCTTCTACGAGCTAGCACTTTTCTACCATTAGCAGAAGCCATTCTTTCTCTAAAACCGTGCTTGTTTTTTCTTTTTCTTTTAGATGGTTGAAACGTTCTTTTCATTACTCTATATCTTTATGAATCGTTTTGATTACTTTTATATCACACACTTTTTATACTCCCAAAGTGCGGGTGCAAATATACAAACCCTTTTTTATTTGGCAAGTCTAAATTAAAAAATATTTAGAATAGTTTTTATTAACTTTGCAGTCCAAAACAAAATAGAATAAAATGTTTAATAAAAATATAAAATTAGTACTTACTGCAGCAGCACTTTTATACGGAATATGGCTAATAATTGATGGCTATGTTGGTAATGGAATCATGCTTATTCTGCTAGCTGGAATTTTCTTGTTTTTATACTTTAAAAATGAATTAATACTTCTAGCTTTTTTGCGTTTAAGAAAACAAGACTTTCCAGGAGCCCAAAAATGGTTGAATTATATCAAAAATCCCAAAGCTGCATTGGTTAAAAAACAGCAAGGGTATTATAGTTTTTTACATGGTATAATGGTTTCCCAAACCAATATGTCTGAAGCCGAAAAACATTTTAAGAATGCTGAAAAATTAGGACTATCTATGGGTCATGATATGGCTATGGTTAAATTAAATCTAGCAGGAATAGCATTTAGTAAGAGGCGAAAGCAGGAAGCGGAACGACTTCTTGCTGAAGCAAAAAAATTGGATAAGCAAGGTATGTTGACAGATCAAATAAAAATGATGAAGGATAATATGAAACGCTCTCAAATGCCAAATCAACATTTTGGTGGTCATAAACAACCTAGGCGAGCTAGATAGTTATTTACTAAAAAACAACTTAATAGCAGCTACTAGTAGAACGAAGCTAAACAATTTCTTTAAAGTAGTTTGATTGATAGTAATTGCCAATTTTGAACCTAAATATCCTCCAACAATAAAACTGGCGGCAATAATAATAGCAAATTTCCAGTCTACAACATTTTCACCAGAGTTATAGTAATTGTATGCAGCAACAAAGGCTACGGGAAAAGACAATACTGCCAAACTGGTTCCTTGGGCTTGATGTTGTGTGAAACTCAATAAAAATACCATTAATGGTACCATAATCACGCCTCCTCCAATTCCAAACATACCACTCATCATACCTCCAAGAAGTCCTATTACGATTAAAGATACGACGAGAGTTGTATTCATATTAAGGCTTCGTATTGTAATACCCTTTTTCCGGAATTTCAATTCTATATTTTATTCCAGATTTATTATTTAGGTGTGGTTCTCGTAACCAAGGATTATGAATTTTTAATATTTTATAGTTAATACCAAATTCTTCAGAAAATTTAGTGAAATCAGTTACAGCTGTATCCACTTCAACTTCATAAGTTGGAATCCTATTATACAGATCCTTTTCTCTAAAGTTGAATCCATATTTCTGTGGGTTATTCAAAATTTCCTTGAGTGCAACTATTCTGAAAACATATCTTCCAGTTTCTTCACCTAACAACAGATCATAATAACTAGGAACTTTTTGTGCTGCTAAACGTCTGGATATTCCTGCATTACCACCATTATAAGCAGCTGCTGCTAATGTCCATGAACCAAACCGCTCTTTAGATTTATTTAGATATTTACAGGCAACCTCGGTAGCCTTTTGGATGTGATAGCGTTCATCTATATTACTATTAACCTCCAGACCATATTCTTTACCAGTACCTTTTAAAATTTGCCAAACACCTTTCGCACCAGCAGGAGAAGATGCATTGGTCAAACCACTTTCTATTACAGCCAAATATTTAAAGTCATCTGGAATTCCATTTTTGGCCAATATTGGCTCAATAATTGGAAAATATTTTTGTGATCGTTTAAACATAAGCAATCCGTTTGATTGCCAATAGGTATTAACTAAAAGCTCTCTATCCATTCTTTCTAAAATATCTGGATTTTCGAGAGGCATTTTTTCTTGGGCAAATTCCAAATAATCAGGAACTTGTAGGGCATAAACGTTATAATCGTTTATTAATTTTTTTTCAAAGTTTTCATCGGTTGGAGCGTCCTGAACTGCATAAATTAGCAATCCAACTAAACTCATTAAGCCAATAAATGACAGGGTCTTTTGTATCAATCGCATAATGTAAAGTTTGCATAAATATAGCTAATAGTAGATATTAACCAAAAATTTAATCGTCTAATTTACAATTAGTTTCGGTAAATTCTCATTAAACCACTTGTATTGGTTAATTATCATAATATGTGTTCCTCCTTTAACTACAATACAATTTTCATTACAAGAGTTAGTGAAAACTCCATCCTTATCACCATGAATTTGAATCACACCATCAAGAGGTGTTTTCTGATTCCAATAAACCATCTGTTTAATAGCCCAATCTAAATATGTTTTATTATTTACAGAAAGGTATTTACGGTAAAGGTTAATTCGTTTTTTAATAAATTCGCCAAATGCATATTTAGCGAGTAAATCTATATTCCCCAATAATTGAGTAGGTAACAATTTATATGCTTTTGTCTTTTTTGCGATTTTAAATCGCTTTGGCATTTGTTTATTACAAGTTACGCTGGATACCACAAAAAGTTTCCTGACACTAACATATTTACTCATTTCCTGAACTAAAATTCCACCGAAAGAAACACCCAGTAAAACTATATTATCTTCCTTAATTTGTTCAGTCATTCTTTTGGCATAATTTGCCAAAGTTTCTTCTTTTAAAGGCATTATCCATTCTAACCAATGAATCATAAACTGATCATCAGGTAATTTTATATGTTCAAATATGCTTGGATTCGCTGCCATCCCAGGCATTAAATATACGTGAATCAACTTTTTAACCATCTGTTAATAACCCTTAAAAGCTTTAAATTAATGATATTTTTTTGTAAATTTGATCTGCTAAAATAAATATTTCTGTTCCAAGTTTTATTAAGAAATCATCATATTTAAATAATTGTCTAGGATTTTGATAATTATTTGATATAAAACATATTACAATGATAAATGCTGAAGAATTAGTGGATAAT
>RCNB010001851.1_pt1 | contig 13185 bp, 9 predicted proteins | sample 2041321 | NCBI WGS metagenome assembly RCNB01 (sample SAMN09708232, study PRJNA481090) | Marine sediment metagenome, whole genome shotgun sequencing project. | reverse complement strand
CAGTATTCCAATTAAAAGTGCCATCACCACTAGCAGTAAGAGTAATACTTTCGTTTTGATAGATGTCCACGTCATTGCCAGCGTTGACCACAGGCCTGGGATTAACTGTAACCGTTACATCATCGGTTGCTGAACAACCATTTGTTGTAACTGTAACAGTATATGCAGTGGTTTCATTTGGACTTACGGTAATACTTTGAGTAGTTTGTCCATTACTCCAATCATAGGAATCTCCTCCACTTGCGTTTAAAGTAATACTATCATTTTCACAAACTTCTTCATCACTTCCCGCATTAGCATTGGGTATGGCATTTACTGTTACTGTAACACTATCGGTTGATTCATTTCCTTCAGAATCTGTTCCTGTCACAGTATATGTTGTTGTTTGATCAGGTGAGACAGTAATACTTTGAGTTGTTTCTCCTGTACTCCACAAGAAATTATTTCCACCTGATGCTGTTAGAGTCGCACTATCACCTTCACAAATAAATTGATCTTCACCCGCACTAACTATAGGTGGTTCGCTACCATCTAAGTCTATTACATAAGCCTGTATAGGCAACCCTCCACTACCCCAGTCGGTTGCAAATACTATTTTATCTCCATTAGGACTAAATATTGGTTGTGTTTCATTATCATAACCGCCTAAAGATTTTCTTATAGATGCAACTCTATAAGGGTTACCTCCATCTAATCTTGTTATAACTAATTCATCATAATAAGGTAGATAACCCCCAGTTTCTGCACCAATACTTGACAAAGCATAGCCTTGTTTATTTATATTTCTGCAAGATGTATGTATTGCCCAACCGCCTGTGATTAAATTTGTTTTAGTACCATCTGAAAACTTCCTTGCTATAATTATTCCAGAATTACCTTTATCTGTACCTACCGCATAGTCTTCGCCATTCCATTGACACATATCATTATGACTTGGCTCGCCTTGACCTGCTGAGGCATTAATCCACGTATCGTGAAGTACTGGTGCTGAACCATCTGCACCATCCCAAGTCCATAATCTTGTTTCATCATAAGCATTTACAAAATCTCCATTTGCGTGTATGTAATCGCCTGTAGCACTCATTCCCATATCATCAATACTACCATTCATAGTGCTTAAGTCTATATCTGCTGATTTATTATCTGTACTACTATCATAAGCAAACCCTACTGTTTTCCCATCCGATGTTCTTGTTGCATAACACGCTATTCTGTTTCCATCATCGCTCCAATTACCAGAATACCCTAAACTGCAACCCGAATAACCACTCCATCCGCTACCTAATTTAGTATGCGTTCCTGTTTCCCAATTCATAGTATAAACACCATCATCTTTTAATAATAAAAATAAGTCAGGGTCTGTTGGATGCCATCTTACCTCTGCAGCTCCACTCGTAGAAGGCATCGGCTTAATAGGTACATAAGTGTTTCCATCTAATAATACCACGTTTTGCTTTTCTAACCTCATTACAGATTGGTCTGCATTCCACGCCTGTCGTAAATTATAACCTTGTCTTGCTGTGGATGACCAAGTATGGTTTGCAGCAGAATCTGAATAGTTAATTGAAGTACCAGGATCACCTACTATTCGTCTTATTGTAGTTCCAAAATCAGGATCAATAGCCGTATCTAAATAATCTGGTTTTGATAAAGCTCCTACATTAGGGTAATATTGTGTTAATGAAGTATCTAATCCTGCATAAATATCCGCTGGTTGTTGAGAATAACCATAGCTACTTGTTGCTAAGCATAAAATAATTAATAAAAGTCTATGCATAGATTTGATTTTTCCATTTACATGGACTTGAGATTTTGGGGATTTCATATTTTATAGATTTTGGGGATCTTAAAATTATTTTGCTATTAATTTTGGGGCTTAATACCATAAAACTATACAGAAATAAAATAACCACAAATTCTTGTTTAAAAAATTCGATGAAATACACGTAATTGTAGTATATTAGCTACTACTATTTGCGTTTTAAAGGTTGTTTTATACATTTTATCGTTATTTGGATAAAGCATTTACAATTAAATACGGTCATAATAGTGATTTAGATTATTTAAAATGTAAATAGTTATTAACCACTGTTAATTATTTAAAATTTGTGTTAATTTAGCGGCTAAATATATAACGTTTGAACATTAAGAGATATAGTGGCCTAATAGAAAATTTTTTTTCTTTAACTCTATTTAAAGGAGTTAATGCTTTAATGCCTTTAATAGTAATACCTCACTTAATACTAATTGTAGGAAGCGATAATTACGGTATTTATGCGCTTGCTTATGCCTTAACCTTTTATTTAGCAAATATTGTGCAATATGGTTTTTCATTATCCGCAGTTAGGTTAATTGCTGTAAATAAGGAAAACAAGAATATGTTAAACGAGATTTATAGTAATACTTTTACTACTCAATTGTATTTATTTGGTTTTTGTTGTTTGATATTGTTTTTATTGGTTTTTTTTGTTGATAAGTTTAATTCTTATTATTTAATTTATAGTTTTTTCACATTATACCTAATTGGTGAATTATTTTCTCCCATGTGGTTTTTTCAAGGAATTGAAAAAATGAGATTTATAACAATAGTGCATACTATTTCCAAGTCAACATTTGTATTATTAGTGTTTACTCTAATAAGGGATAAGTCGGATTTTATATATATCTCTCTTTACCAATCTATTGGATTTTTTATTGCAGGTTTAATTGCACAAATTATTATTTTTAAAAAATTTAAAATAAAATTAACCCTTTCGCCTTTTAGAGAAGTTAAAATTATTTTAAAAAATGGATTAAGTGCCTTTTTAACAATGGTTACTCCAACATTATATTCCAATACATCCATATTTTTGGTTGGTATTTTTGGAATACCGCAATACGTGACCTTTATGGAAATTGGTTCTAAGGTTTCTGGGGCATTTGGTGCCCTGAATGGAATATTGACTAGTGCTTTTTATCCTTTTATTAATAGAAATAAAAAGATTTTTCACAAGGTAAAGTATCTTTTTATTGTTTTAGGTTTTACCCTTTCATTATTTATGTTTTTTTTATCGGATTTTTTAATAAATATTTGGCTTCCAGATCCATCTCCAGAAATAATTAGAGTTGTTAAGTTGCTAAGCCCTAGTCCTTTTTTAATGGCGGTTATCTCTACTTTTGGAGTAAATGGGCTTATGGTCCAAAATAAAGATAAACTTTACTTAAAGGTTGTAGTCATAGGTTCTTTGATTGGTTTAGTTGCTTGTTTAATATTAATTCCGAAATATTTTTATATTGGAGGTGCAATTGCAATTATTTTGGCTCGTACCGTAAAAGCGATATTAGCATATTATTATTATAAAAAGTTTGTAAAGACGAATAATTAAGAAGTAAATGAAATTTAGCTATTATATTTGGGGATTATATTTAATTGTCTATCCTTTATATTTCTTTGATCCAGGAGATCCTCAAATTGCTGATATATTTGGTGTTTTATTAATTGGCTTAAATTTTAAATCAATTCTTCTTGGCATTAATTCAAACACTTTAACAAGATGTTTATTTTTGTTTGTTATTTATTCCTTTTTAGTTAATACCTCATACATGTTAATTTTAGGAAATGAAGAATTTCAATTACCATTTTTTGATAGGCCAATTAAAAGCAGTTTTTATTATGTATATAGCTTTTTTATGTTATTGTTCGTTTTTAGTAAAATCAAAGACAAAGATTTTTTGAAACTTACTTTTTATTCTATTGGAATAAGCATGTTTATTCAATTTCTTTCCTGGTTATTTCTTATGGATCGTAGCGGCAGGTCCCAGATGTTTTTTACAAATCCAAATCAGTTAGCCTTTTGGGCTTTAACTATGTTATTAATTATATCTATTGTTACTAATATTATTAAACCAAAAAAACTATATAGTACAATAATTATTATTCTTTGTACATTTTTTATGTTTATTTCAGCTTCAAAGGCCGCAATACTTGGAATTGTGATTTATTGGTTTTACTTTTTTGTTAAATCGAGAAAGTACCTACTTATTTTTTCGTCTGTTATTTTAATATCTATTCTATTTATATCAGCAAATAAGGATTTTAGTTTTGAAAGAATTTCAATTATCAATAATATTTTTAATAGAATTACTGAAAAGAAACCTCAAGGTCATAGCGGTCTTCAAGGGAGAGGTTACGATAGAATTTTTAGATATCCACAATATCTACTTTTAGGGTCCGGTGAAGCGAAAGGAGACCGTTTTGACTCAGATATTGAGTTACATTCTACATTTTTTAATATTCTTTTCAGTTATGGTATTATTGGATTAGCTCTTTTTTTAACAGGAATTTCACCAATTTTTAAAAGGGCGCCTACCGAAGTTATTATTTACTTTATGATTTTAGTATTGTACACATTAGTACACATGACATTAAGATCTCCGTTGTTTTGGGTTACTTTAATACTTCTGTTAAGATTAAAGGAGCATAAATTGGATGATTTATCATTGGTTAGTAATGATTAAAAAGAAGATATGCATAGTTGGTGGTGAAGATGTGCATAAGCGGATTAATTTTTCCATGTATCTTATAGATGACGGTTATGAAGTTACTATTTTAGGTACCAGTGAACAGAAATTTCCGTCAGAGTTAGCATACATTCCATATAACTTAAATAGGAAGTTTTCTTTTAAATCAGATTTCAAAACCATTAAATTTTATAAGACTTTTTTTAAGGAAAACAATTTTAATATCATTCAAACTTTTGATACTAAGCCTGCTTTTTTATTACCGTTAGCATTGCTAAAAACAAAAACACCAATTGTAAGAACCATAACTGGATTAGGTACAATTTTTATGTCCAAGTCGTTCCACAGCTTTGTTCTAAGAAATGTTTATTTCATCCTTCATTTTATAGTTAGAAATCGTATATCAAAAACCATTTTTCAAAATAAGGATGACAAAGATATCTACTTAGGGAAAAAGTTGATCAATCAAGAAAATCATACTCTAATTTTAAGTAGTGGAATTGAACTTAACAACATTACACAAAGGGCTAAAAGAATCAACAAGCGGTTTATATTTATTTGTGTTGCTCGTTTAGTTTATGAAAAAGGAATTATAAACCTAATTGAAGCTGCTAGAATTTGTGCAAACAAAGGGTACAATTTTAAATACCAAATAGTTGGACCGTTAGAAGAAAATTCAAAAAGGCTCAACGAGGATATTCTAAAGCAATATGATGATATAGTAGACAGATTAGGATCCCGAACAGATGTTATGGAATTGTTGGTAAATGCAGATGCTTTTATCTTACCAACTTTTAGAGAAGGGTTTTCCAGAGTTTTGCTTGAAGCTGCTGCAGTTGGTTTACCTAGTATCACTACTAATGTTCCAGGTGTTGGTGAAATTATAAGACATGATAAAGAAGGACTAATCGCTGAGGTAAAAAACAGTGAATCTTTGGCAAATGCAATGATCAAGTTAGCAACTAATAAACCACTTGCCGATAAATTTGCTCAGAACGCCTTAAAAAGAGTAGAATTATTTAGTCTGGACGCTGTAGTTAAACAATATATATCTATATTTAATTCCATAATTAAAAAAAAATAGCATATGAATATTCCCTTTTCCCCACCTTACATTGATGATAATGTGATTAAGGAAGTTGAACAATCGCTTTTATCGGGATGGATTACTACCGGACCTAAAGTTAAGCGTTTGGAAGAATTAGTTTCTCATTATACAAAAGCACCTAATACTCTGTGTGTTAATTCGGCAACTTCTGGTTTAATGCTGTCTTTAGCTTGGTATGGTATAACAAGGGGTGACGAAGTTATTATTCCTGCATATACTTACGCAGCAACTGCCTTGGCTGTAATGCACATTGGCGCAACCCCCGTAATGGTAGATGTTAATGAAGATTTTAATATTTCTGTTGAAGCCATAGATAAGGCCATTAATTCTAAAACTAAAGCTATAATTCCAGTTGATATAGCAGGTTGGCCTTGCGATTATGATGAGATCAATAAATTGATTTTAAGTAAAAAAAATATTTTCATCTCTGATGGCCCCAATCAAGAAAAATTAGGTAGAATATTGAATTTAGCCGATTCCGCACATTCAATTGGCGCCCAATATAAAAATAAACCAAGTGGGATTTTAGCCGATATTACAGTTTTTTCTTTTCATGCAGTAAAAAATGTAACGACGGCTGAAGGAGGTGCTATTTGCATAAATCTTCCTAAACCATTTAATAATTTGGATGAATATAATTTTCTAAGGTGTGTTTCGTTAAACGGTCAAACAAAAGATGCTTTTTCTAAATCCAAAGCTGGATCATGGAAATATGATATTATTTATCAAGGTTTTAAAATAAATATGCCTGATGTTCTTGCAGCAATAGGTGTAGCACAAATTCCTACATACTATTCTAAAGTTCTAGATAAAAGACACAAAATTTATAAGTTTTATAACAACTTTTTTGAACAAAAATCTTGGGCTATCCTCCCACCTTTTATTTCTACAGATAAAAAATCATCATGTCACCTATATGCTTTAAGAATAAAAAATATAACAGAAGAACAAAGGGATAATATTATAGAATTAATATCTAATGACGGTGTTTCAGTTAATGTACATTTTCAACCATTACCAATTTTAAGCCTGTTTAAAGCAAAAGGATATGACATTAAAAAATTTCCTGTGGCATTTAATAACTACAAATCTGAAATCTCTTTACCTATATACCCTCAACTAAATCATGAACAGTTAAATTATATAGTTAATACGGTAAGTAGAGCTGTTGAAACGGTGTTATGTTAAAACGACTATTCGATATATTTTTTTCTTGTATGGGACTTATAACATTATCCCCTATACTGATTGTTATTTCGGTGTTAATTCTATTAGAATCAAAAGGACCAATATTTTATAGACAGGTAAGAGTTGGAAGGTTTAATAAAGACTTCAAAATTTTTAAATTTAGAACGATGTATCAAAACTCTGATAAGCAGGGACTCTTAACCATAGGTCATAGTGATCCTAGAGTGACTAAAATTGGCTTTTATTTAAGAAAATACAAACTAGATGAGTTTCCACAACTTATCAATGTGTTTTTAGATAGTATGAGTTTTGTTGGTCCTAGACCAGAAGTGAGAAAATATGTCAATTATTATTCAGAAAAAGATCTTCAAATTTTAAATTTTAAACCTGGAATAACTGATTATGCTTCAATACAGTTTAGAAATGAGGCTGAAATTATTAAACAGGCAGATGAGCCTGAAAAAGTTTATATTGAAAAAATTATGCCTGAAAAAATAAGGCTTAATAAAATGTACCTCAATAAGAATAATTTAATAACAGACATAAGCATAATTTTAAAAACATTAATAACCATAGTTACTTAAATTCGTAGATCATGAACGGTCAATTTGTATTATCATTAGACTTTGAAAAATATTGGGGTGTATTCGACAGCAAACCGTTAGTGGAATATCAAGAAAATCTTAATAATGTTAATAAAGTAATAGACAAATTACTGGAACTTAGCGATTACTATGGTGTAAAATTGACCTTTGCAACAGTTGGTTTTCTCTTAAATGAAAACAAAGTGTCGTACAAAAAAAATATTCCTGATTTGCTACCAACATATTTAAACAAAATACATGATCCTTATCCCTTTATTGAAAATATTGGGAGCAATGAAGATGAAGACACATTTCATTATGCAAATAATTCTTTACTAAAAATAAAGAAAAGTGGTAATCATGAAATTGCAACACATACTTACTGTCATTATTATTGTCTAGAAGATGGTCAAACTATTAAACAATTTGAAGCAGATTTATTAATGGCTATAAAAGTGGCGAAAGATTTTGATGTAAGGGTTAAAAGTATTGTGTTTCCAAGAAATCAAGTAAATCCTGAATATCTAAAAATATGTGAAATACACGGAATTACATCTTACAGAGGTTATGAAAATCATGCTATTTATGAGCCAAAACCTAGAATTAAAAGTAAAAGTCCTTTGCATCGGGCTTTAAGATTATCTGATGCTTATGTTAATATAACTGGAAAACATACTTATAATCTTTTCACTTTAAAATCTAAAGGAATTATAGATTTGCCATCAAGTGGTTTTTTAAGACCTTATAATAAAAAACTAAGCTTTTTAGAACCTTTAAAAGTAAATAGAGTAAAAAATACAATGAAAAAAGCAGCTAAAAGTAACGAGCTATTTCATATGTGGTTTCACCCACATAACTTTGGAAATTATATGGACGAAAACTTTAAAAACCTAGAAGAAATATATAAATTATACTCTCATTTAAACTCAAAATACAAATTTACAAGTATAACAATGTCTAATTTAGCAGATAACTTATCAATTAAATAAAATACTGTATTTACTCTTATTCCCTGCTACAATAAATATTTTATTATCTCCTTTTTTAATATACACTTTTAAACTAATAAATGGCTCGGGATTAATACTTAAGCCTTCAATAATTATAGGTGTTAAAAATGAGTATTCAGTATCTAGATCAATTAATTTATAATCATCAATACCAATTGGATCTTCTAAGTATTCTTTTTTATAGTTTTTAATAGACGTAACTCCTTTTTTACCAAAATTCTTGATAAAATACTTCGATTTAGAGAAGATTAAATTAATCTTTTTATCTCTCAAAAACTGTTTAAATTTAAAATACTTAGTAAGATAAACACCTAATATAATTGACTTTAAAGAACTTGAATCGTATAGTACATGTGTTTGAAAATTATACTCTTTATTTGCCCAACGTTTTTTGTACTCAAATTCACCTTTTGAAAAGTCGTATATAGAAATGTTATTCTCAAAACACCATTTCATTAACTCAATAATAGTTGTGTGACCTAAATTAAAACGTATATAATCTGTATCAAAAGTTGGAGTAGCATAAAATAAAATATTCTTAGAAATAAAGCTAAAAGCTATACCAATAGGTTTTCCATTTCTTTGAATTGCAAACAGCAATGCTTTTTTATCTAAAATCATTTTATAAATAAGCTCATGGTAATAGTCCCATTTTGACAACGCATTACTATCAATACCTAAATCGCCAAAGCGTTTGCCTATTAGCTCCTTAAAAATATCCATATTCAGATTATATTCTTGCTGGGATACATTGCCATAAAAGAACTTATATTCAATATTAAAACAAGTTTCGAGCTGTTCTTTTTTCTTCTTTAAATAATTGCGTCTTTTTGATCTAAACTGGTTGTTCAAAAAATCTGTGAATTCTTTATATTCACTTAACTCAGATAAATAACCCTTAAACTGTGTAGCTTTTCCAACTTTAAGTTTTACACCTTCTAAGTTAGGATTTACTTTGAAATATTCAGGAACATCATGGATTAAAAAAACTTTGCTTTTATAATCTTTTTGTTCTTTTAAGTTTTGAAATTCATAAAACATTCCGTTTGTAATATTCCTGCCAACATTAGTAAACACAGGCAAATATCTATGTTTAGTAAAACCTACATCCCTTATGAAATTAAAAGTTTGTGCCGGTTTACTATTATTAAAATATTTTAACCAAACGCTAGTAAATGTTTTCGATAAAAAAGGATTATCAACCATTAATTTTATAGACTAAGTTTAAATAATAAAGTGTTTGTTTCTCCTAAAGCGTAATAAACATTGTTAAGATCTTTGTGTTTATAAAATTGATATTTGTTTATGGATTCTTGATTTTTATATAAATATTCAAAAAGTGATTTACGCTGCGACATATATTTTTCTTCGTATATATTTATTAATTCCAAGTAATCTTCCTCTGGTATATCTACTGTTATTATTGCTACATTATAATTAACATATTTAAATGTATTTTTATTTCTTAAAGAAGATATTTTAAACTTAAAGTCATTAAATATTTTTATAATTTTTTTATCTCTTAAAAAACGTTTCAATTTAAATTTCATTTCAATAAAGAGCGCCGCTGATTTTCCATTTATTGATGAGGAATCGTATAAAAGGTGGTGGTGTTTTTGGTAAGTATTGCTACTCCAGGTCCTTTTCCACTCAAAATCACCATGAGTGAAATCAATAAGGGTTACACCATTTTGAAAACTCCACTCTAAAAGTTTATAAAAAACATTCTTTCCAAGACTAAATTTATAGTAATCAATATCAAAAACTGACAACCATAAAATAAGAGTTGTTCCAAAATTATAGATAAAACGAATTCCAATAGGATTTTTTTGATTGTAAACAACAAATAACGATGCCCTTTTTTCAAGTATCATGGGATATACTAGATCGGAATAATATGCCCATAAATTTGGGTTTAGTTCAGCACAACGTTCTTGCTTGTTAGAGTATCGTTTATCTAAAAGATTATAAAATTTTTGAAAAATGAAATCAAATTCAGCTTTTTCAATTTCACCATGATACATCTTATAATTTAGATCAAAACATTTTTCAAGTCTGTTGAAAGAACGTCTTAAGTCTTTCCTCCTTTTTTGACTATAAATTGAGGTCATATATTGATCAAGATTATCAAACTTTTCTATTTCCGCCAAATAGCCTTCATATTGAAATATTTTTTCTAACCTAAGGTGGGATTTTTTATTGGGGCCATTCATTTCAAGGTAAGAAGGTATATCTCTAATCAAAAATGTCCTTCCTTTATAATCATCAAATTGTTCATCCTTGAGTTTATAATTAATGCTTGAAGTCAAATTTTTGCCTAAATTAACATAGTGAGAGGGAAATTTTTGCTTAATAAAACTTACATTTTCAATAAAACTAAATACATGACCAGATTTAGAATTATTGAAATGCTTTGACCAAATAGCGGCAAATGTTTTAGATAAAAACGGGTTGTCAATCATATATTATGAATTATCAAGAGTTATTAAAAGTATTTTTGTTTTACAGAAAGCATAATAAACCTCTTTTTTTTGATTATGCTTATAAAACTCAATTAAATCAATGGGCTCTGGGAATTTGTAGATAAAATCAAATATATATTTACGCTGAGACGTATACAGATTACTATAAATATCAATTGATTCTAGTTCATCTTTTGATGGGATTTCTACATTTGCAAGCCTAACATTATAATTGCTAAAATCAAGTTGACTTTTTTTGCTAAACTGAGAAATATTATACTTGAATTTATGGTATTTTTTAATAAAATTCATGTCTCTCAACCTTCTTTTAATATTGAATTTTTTACTGATGTAATTTACTAATATCTTACTTCTTAAAGATGAGGAATCATATAATAAATGATGATACTTTTTATAAGTATTACTGCTCCACCTTCTTTTGTAATCAAAATCTCCATGCGTATAATCAAATACTCTTATACGGTTATTAAAACTCCATTCTAATAATTTATAAATGGTTGTGTGACCAATATTGAATTTGTAATAATCTATATCAAAAACAGTAAGTGCTTCAATAAAAACATCATCAAAATGATAACTAAATGTAATGCCAATTGGCTTTTTATCATTATAAATTACAAACAGAGAACCTGTTTTTTCAAGAATCATATTATAAGCTAAATCGCAATAATAAGACCACAAATCTACTGCAAGTTCTCCACATCGTTCTTTTTTATTAGTGTACCTCTTATCTAAAAGTTTGTAGAATTCTTTAAAAACATGATCAAATTCAGCTTTATTTATCTCACCATGATACATGACATAATCGATGGAGAAACAAGATTCCAATCGTTCAATATTTCTCTTAAACTTATATCTGGTGTTAGATTTAAAATTAGATCTCATATACTGATCTAAATCTTCATAATTTTTGACTTCCGTTATAAATCCTTCATATTGAAAAAGTTTTTTCAATTTTAAAGATCCAGAAGAATTTAAATTTTCTATCTTATAATAGTCAGGAATGTCTCTAATTAAAAAAACCTTACCCTTGAAATCATTTGATTCACTATTCAAAATTTTATAGGTTAATCCGTGTGTCACGTTCACTCCTAAATTAACATAGTAAAATTGAAATTTATTCCTAATAAAACTTATATTTTCAATAAACTTAAATTTTAATTCAGGTTTGGAATCATAAAAATGTTTCCTCCATATTTTTTTAAAAGTTTCTGAACTAAATGGATTATGATTCATAGAATTTTTCTGATAAAAGTCTGGTAAATTTAAAAATATAATTACATAATTTAATAACTTTCCGCATTAATTCAAATAATGTACCTTTTATCGAATTTATTTGAATTTCATATATATAAATGAGAATTTTTTATTTTATCTTAATAATAAGTTTAACTTTATGAGCAATAAAATTTGGTTGTCGTCACCACATATGAGTGGTTTCGAACAAAGCTACATAAATGAAGCATTTGAATCTAATTGGATAGCACCAATGGGTCCAAATGTAGAAGGATTCGAAAATGATATAGAATTATATTTAAAAAAGAATTCTCATGCCGCAGCATTAAGTTCGGGTACTGCAGCAATTCATTTGGCCCTTATTTTATTAGGTGTTCGCCCAAAAGATGAGGTGTTGTGTCAAACCAAAACATTTGTCGCTTCAATAAATCCGGTTCATTATGTGGGTGCCAATCCAATTTTGGTTGATAGCGAAAAACAAACTTGGAATATGTGCCCAGAGATGTTAGAAAAAGCAATAGAAGATAGAATCAGTAAAGGTAAAAAACCAAAAGCCATTATTGCAATAAATATATATGGAATGCCTTATAATGTTGAGGCTATCCATGGCACCGCCAATAGATATGGCATTCCAATAATTGAAGATAGTGCTGAATCCTTAGGTAGTAAATTTAATAATGAGCCTTGTGGAACTTTTGGAGATATATCAATCCTTTCTTTTAATGGAAATAAAATTATAACTACTTCAGGGGGAGGAGCTTTAATTTCTAGAAATTTAAAATATAAAGAAAAAGCAATATTTTTAGCAACTCAGGCTAAAGATGAAGGAATTGATTATTCTCATTCCTATGTAGGCTATAATTATAGAATGTCTAATATTTCAGCCGGAATAGGAAGAGGTCAGATGAAAGTTTTAAATGATAGGATAAATGCCAGAAGAAACAATTTTCAATATTATTATAATAATTTAAATACCATATCAAAGCTTAAGTTTCAAGAAGAGCCTATAGGATATCTATCCAATAGATGGTTAACTTGTATTTTAACGGATTCTAAAAAAAATAAAGATAATCTAT
>RCNB010001849.1_pt1 | contig 13190 bp, 12 predicted proteins | sample 2041321 | NCBI WGS metagenome assembly RCNB01 (sample SAMN09708232, study PRJNA481090) | Marine sediment metagenome, whole genome shotgun sequencing project. | reverse complement strand
TTCAATCGGAATTACAATCGGTAGAATTTCAGGCGACTCGCAAAGAGTTTGCTGGAGATATTACGGTTGTTGTGTTTCCTATGTTACGTGTGGTGAAGGGTAATCCTGCGGTTATAGGACAACAAGTTGGTCAATACTTATTGGACAATGTCGCTTTGGTAAAAGGGTTTAACGTTGTGAAGGGCTTTTTAAACCTTGAAATTAGTGATAGTTACTATCTCGATTTCTTTAGTTCTATAAAGGATAAAGAAGATTATGGCTTTGCTGATGTAAAAGACGATAAAGCTGTAATGGTGGAGTATTCGTCACCAAACACTAATAAGCCGTTGCATTTAGGCCACGTAAGGAATGTGCTTTTAGGCTATAGTGTTGCCGAAATTATAAAGGCGTCTGGAAAGAAAGTTTACAAAACGCAAATCATAAATGATAGAGGGATTCATATTTGTAAAAGTATGTTGGCGTGGCAGCGTTTTGGACATGGAGAAACACCAGAATCTACTGGATTAAAAGGAGATAAACTCGTCGGGAATTATTATGTGAAGTTTGATCAAGCTTACAAAGTTGAAATCTCAGAGTTAATGGCTCAAGGTGAGACAGAAGAAGTGGCTAAAAAAAAGGCGCCAATTTTATTAGAGGCTCAAGAAATGCTGAGACAATGGGAGGCTGGTAATGTTGAGGTCGTGTCCCTTTGGAAAAAAATGAACCAATGGGTTTATGATGGTTTTGAAGTGACTTATAACAATATTGGTGTAGATTTTGATACCTATTATTACGAAAGTAACACCTATTTATTGGGGAAAGAGTTTATTGCTGAAGGTTTAAAAAACGGAGTCTTTATAAAGAAGGAAGATGGTTCTGTGTGGTGTGATTTAACGGAAGATGGGTTGGATGAGAAAATCGTATTACGAAGTGATGGTACGGCGGTTTATATGACTCAAGATATAGGTACTGCAATACAGCGTATCAAAGATTATCCAGATGTTGGAGGTATGGTTTATACCGTTGGCAACGAGCAAGATTATCATTTTAAGGTCTTATTCTTAATCTTAAAAAAACTAGGATTTGATTGGGCGAAAAACTTATTTCATTTAAGTTATGGGATGGTCGATTTACCAAGCGGTAAAATGAAGAGTAGAGAAGGAACGGTAGTTGATGCTGATGATTTAATTAAGGAAATGGCAGATACTGCTGAAGTGATTTCTAACGAACTAGGTAAGCTCGAAGACTACTCTGAAGACGAAAAAAAAGCACTCTATAAGACTATTGGTTTAGGGGCTCTAAAATATTATATCCTAAAAGTTGATCCGAAAAAACGTATTCTATTTGATCCTAAAGAGTCAATTGATTTTCAAGGGAACACAGGGCCATTTATTCAATACACTTACGCCAGAATTCAATCGATATTGAGAAAGGCTGATGTGAAAGGCTATGACACACCAAGTGCAGTCGACCTGTCTTTACACGAAAAAGAAAAACAGCTCATAAAACAACTAGAACAATTCTCGGAAGTGATTCAAAGTGCAGCAGAACAACACAGTCCTGCATTAATTGCAAATTACACCTATGATTTAGTGAAAGATTTTAACTCCTTCTATCAAAACGTATCGATTCTTGGTGCTGATACAGATGAAGAAAAAAGCTTTAGAGTAGCCTTGTCTAAATCCGTGAGTCAAACCATTAAAAATGCATTTAGAGTTTTAGGTATTGAGGTGCCTGAACGTATGTAGTTTCATTTTATTTTCGTCGCTTACAATACTAGAATTTTAACGAAATTTTAGATAACGAGCTTTCCACTTATCCTTATCTTTACTTGGCGTAGTTTTTATGACTACTGTAGTTTAATTTTAAAGACGTAAAATGATGGAACGATTTATATTTATAAAAAAGTTTAGTGCTTTTTATTTGGCACTATTTTTTTCATTAGCCTTAACTGCACAAAACGATTTTACTGAGTATAGCGGAAAAGTTATTGATGGCAATTCTAATAAAACATTAGTAGCGGCCAGTCTTAGTATTAATGAGACTAATATTAGTACGATTACTAATTCAGAAGGTCAGTTCACCTTAAAAGTTTTAAACAAATATCTAGACTCTAAAGTTGTCATTTCTTTGTTAGGTTACAATACGCGTGTAGTGCCCTTGTCAGAGCTTTCAGATAAGAATAACAGTATAAAATTATACCAAGCGGTAACTCAGTTATCTGCAGTTAGTATTTCTGCTTATAAAAATGCCGAAAATTTGGTTAGAAAGGTGTTTAACGAAAAGAATAAAACCGTTCAGGACGAATCCGTTTTTATGACTGCATTTTATAGAGAAACCATTAAACGCCGAAGTAGAAATGTCTCTTTAACCGAAGCGGTTGTAAGTATTTTAAAACAACCGCACACATCTCCACAAAAGGATGCGATAAAACTAGGGAAAGCTAGGAAAAGCACTGACTATACCCGTCTAGATACCTTGTCAGTGAAACTTCAAGGAGGTCCATTCTCTACGATTTATTTGGATGTTATGAAGTATCCTGAGTATATATTTACAGAAGAAACAATAATGAGTTACAAGTTTTCTTTTGATCAGCCGACTACAATAAATAATAGAAATGTTTATGTTGTAAATTTTGGATCTAAGAATAATGGACAAAACATTAATTATAATGGTAAATTATATATCGATGTGCAGTCTTTGGCCTTAGTTAGTGCTAATTATGCTTTAGATGTGAGCAATAAGAGCAAGACCAAAAACCTCTTGGTTAAAAGGAAGCCTAGCGATGTTGTTGTTTATCCTTTAGAAGCAAATTATAGAGTCGATTATAAGGCAAAAGAAGGCAAGTGGTATTACAGTTATTCTAATTTAAATTTGAGATTTAAAGTGAATAAAAAACGAGAACTATTTAATAAAGTGTATACCTTATCAAGTGAGATGGCTGTGACGGATTGGGAAGTTAATGTAGCAAATAAGAAAATTAAATATAGAGATAGACTGAGTCCAACCGTTATAATTACCGATGCTATTTCTGGATTTTCAGATCCTAATTTTTGGGGTGAGTATAATTTAATTGAGCCAGATAAATCTATAGAATCGGCTATAGATAAAATACGTAAGAACATCGAAAAGCAAAGGCAAAAAGAAACAGAAAAGGAAAAAACGGTAAATGGTAATCCTTAACTATTTTGCTGTTTGAATAAAATTTTTCAACCCTGAATTCTGATCTATTGACAAATCAGAATTTCAGGGTTTTTTAATTAAATTGGCCTTTAAAATGAAGAGCTTGTTTAATATGTGCTAAATGATGGTTACTGTGCCAAGCGTAGACTCCAATAGTTTCTTCTACAGAAAAATGTTTGCCATGTTCTGGATGCACAAACTCATGTTTTAAATCATCTTGGTTAAGATTTTTGAGCAGTACTCCAAGTGTTTTATGAACTCCTGTTAGAATTGAAATCGGAGCATCAATAGGCTCAGCATAATCAATTAATTCGGCAAAACGATCTTCGAAATAAGGTCTAATTGTTGGTGTGTCTTCGGTTAATGCTAATTTAAACCGCATAAGACTATTAATGTGGCTATCCGAACAGTGGTGTACTACTTGTTTAATCGTCCAGCCTTCTGGTCTGTACTTATAATTTAATTCGTTTTCACTAAGGGTATTAGTAATGGACACGATACTATTTGGTAATGCTTCAATGGAGCTTATCCAATCTGCAATATGCTGAGACGTGATTAACTCTGGTTTCTTAAATTCTCCAATAGGATACTTCAGTTTATAAAGTTCTTGTTCTGTCATGTGAAAGGTGATTTGTAAACCCTAAAATTAAAGAATTATTAATAAGTCAAAAGCGCATCCTAAAACTTAATTAAGGTTGAGGCTTTAAAGTCTTAGTATTGATTGCAATATTAGAATCATCCGAACCCAAGGGGCACTAATGGTTGATGAAGTTGGTTTGGTTAAAAATAGTCCATATGACTCTGACGTAGGACGATTAGAACTCCATAGAGGAGATGATATTTTAGTATTAGAAAGAGATTGTGATTAATAGAAAGAACCGCTAGAAGTCAGTAATTTTAGTACGGTTAAGTTGATTAAAATAGCTGTTCAGAATTGAGAAGCGCTTTTCTATTGCAATATGTTTAAATATAAGTGACTATAATTATAAATATCCAATTCGTTTATCTCTCGTAAATTCTTAAATTTGCAACTTCTAAAAGAGATAAAGATTATGTTTAATAATTTAAGTGATAAGTTAGATAAAGCGTTACACGTATTAAAAGGTCATGGTAGCATTACAGAGGTAAATGTTGCAGAAACTTTAAAGGAAGTAAGACGAGCGCTTTTAGATGCCGATGTAAATTTTAAAATTGCTAAAGATTTTACCAATAGAGTAAAAGAAAAGGCCTTAGGTGAAAATGTATTAACTAGCCTTCAACCAGGTCAGTTAATGATTAAAATCGTTAAAGACGAATTAACCGCACTCATGGGTGGGGATGCTGAAGGTTTAAATCTTTCTGGTACGCCAAGCATCATTTTAATGTCTGGTCTCCAAGGTTCTGGTAAAACGACTTTTTCTGGTAAACTTGCCAACTATTTAAAAAATAAAAAGACTAAAAAACCTTTATTAGTGGCCTGTGATGTGTATCGTCCGGCTGCGATAGATCAGTTGCATATTGTTGGTGATCAGATTGGAGTAGACGTTTTTAGCGATAGAGGGAATAATGATCCTGTAGCCATTTCACAAGCTGGTATAGCACATGCAAAAGCTAATGGGCATAATGTTGTGATTATTGATACAGCGGGTCGTTTAGCTGTTGATGAAGCCATGATGGCCGAAATCTCAAACATCCATAAAGCCATTCAGCCACAAGAAACACTTTTTGTTGTCGATGCTATGACAGGTCAAGATGCTGTTAATACGGCAAAGGCTTTCAACGATATATTAAATTTTGATGGTGTTATCCTTACTAAATTAGATGGTGATACACGAGGTGGTGCTGCGATTTCAATTAAATCTGTAGTTAACAAACCAATTAAATTTATTGGTACTGGTGAGAAGATGGAAGCGATAGATGTCTTCTATCCATCACGTATGGCCGATCGTATCTTAGGCATGGGAGATGTAGTTTCGCTTGTTGAACGTGCTCAAGAGCAGTTTGATGAAGAAGAAGCTCGTAAACTTCAGAAGAAGATTGCTAAGAACCAATTTGGATTTGATGATTTCTTAAAGCAGATTCAGCAAATCAAGAAGATGGGTAACATGAAGGATTTAGTCGGAATGATTCCTGGTGCCGGAAAAATGATGAAAGATGTAGATATTGATGATGACGCCTTTAAAGGTATTGAAGCCATGATCCATTCTATGACGCCAGACGAGCGTTCTAATCCATCTCTAATTAATGCGAGTCGTAAGAAACGAATTGGTAACGGTTCTGGTACATCAGTACAAGAAGTAAATCAATTATTAAAGCAGTTTACGCAGATGAGTAAAATGATGAAGATGATGCAAGGTGGAGGCGGAAAGCGAATGATGCAGATGATGAAGAATATGCCGAAATAGGCCAGTTGGCAGTGTTCAGTAGGCAGTCTCAGTTAGTAGATGTTCAATTAAACGGTATTGGAAAAATAGACTTTGCATTGGCTTGTGAATATATTTCAACAGAACAACATAAAGACTTATCAAATCAAGGTATTGAAATTGATAAATTAATAAATTATATGATTAACAATCCAGGTAAATTCGGAGTAAAAGAAAACTGAATTATTTTTGAAGGCAATTTAAAGCCGCAGGGCTAAGCAACTGAAAACTGTGACTGCGACTGAAAACTAATAAAAGAATAATCAAATGAAAACTGCGACTAAACTGAAAACTTTTAAACATGACTATACTAGACGGAAAGAAAATTAGCAACGACATTAAAAACGAAATAAAGGCTGAGGTTGATAAAATGAAGGCCAACGGTGAAAAAGTACCGCACTTAGCAGCTGTAATAGTAGGTAATGATGGTGCCAGTTTAACCTATGTCGGGAGTAAGGTTAGAGCCTGTCAGCGTATTGGTTTTGAGTCTACGATGGTGCGTTTGTCTAATACCACTAGTGAAATTGAATTATTAGATAAAATTGAAGAGCTAAATACTAATGACGATATCGACGGATTTATTATTCAATTGCCACTTCCACGTCAAATAAATACTCAAAAAGTTTTAATGGCAGTAGACCCAAATAAAGATGTAGATGGGTTTCATCCTATGAATTTCGGTAAAATGGCATTAGATATGTCAACCTTTATTCCTGCGACTCCTTTTGGGATTTTAGAACTTTTAGAGCGCTATGAGGTTGAAACAGATGGTAAGCATACCGTCATTATTGGGCGCTCTCATATTGTTGGGAGACCCATGAGTATTTTAATGGGACGTAAAGGATTTCCAGGAAATTCAACGGTAACATTAACTCATAGTCACACTAAAAATATTACACAGATTACCTCGCAAGCGGATATTATAATTTCGGCATTAGGTATTCCTCATTTCTTAAAAGCTGAAATGGTTAAAGATGATGCGGTAATTATAGATGTTGGTATCACACGTGTTGCAGACGATTCTGAAAAAGGCTATTACTTAACAGGTGATGTTGATTTTGAAAATGTTAGTAAAAAAGCGAGCTTTATAACCCCCGTTCCTGGTGGAGTTGGACCTATGACAATTGCTATGCTTTTAAAAAACACCTTGCTAGCTAGAGAGCAACATAGAAAACGTAATTAAAAATAGAAATTAAAAAAGCCGAAACATTATGTTTCGGCTTTTTTGTTTTAGAAAATTAGTCTTACCTTTTTGGAAAATAAAATTTTTATGAAACCTTGTCAACTTTTATATGTCTTCGCGTTTGTTTTATTATGGAATTGTAATCTTGAAAAAAGTGAGATAGCTTCAAAAGTAGAAATTAATGTAACCATAGCCGAGGGGGTGTCTCAGGATAATATGCAAGGTCGTTTATTGCTCATATTTGCAGATAATAATGAATCGGAACCACGTCTTCAAGTTTCAAATGGTCTTAAGGCACAACCTGTTTTTGGAATCAATGTTGACCGTTTTTCTTCCGAAACTAAAAAGACCTTTGACGATACTGTTTTTGGATTTCCTTATGAGCGTATATCACAAATAGAACCGGGTGATTATTATGTACAAGCGGTATTGCACACCTATGAAACCTTTAATTTATCCACAGGCCATCAAGTAAACTTGCCAATGGATAATGGAGAAGGTCAACAATGGAAAAGTTCACCAGGAAATTTATATAGTACTCCAATTAAAGTAACGATTACCGATAAAGGCGTTGCGGATTTAGATATTGTTTTAAATCAAGTCATTCCAGAAATTGAAGAACCAAAGGACACAGAATGGATAAAGCATGTTAAAATGAAATCTGATCTATTGTCAGAATTTTGGGGGCGCGATATTTATCTTGGAGCGCATGTGTTATTACCAAAAGGCTTTGAAGAGCACCCTGAGGCTAAATACCCATTAATGGTGTTTCAAGGGCATTTCCCTGATGATTTTGATGGTTTTAGAACCACTCCACCTGATGCGAATTTGAAACCAGAGTATTCTGATCGATTTAGTGTAGACGGTTATAATGTGACAGTACAACAAGAAGCATTTGACTTTTATAAGCGATGGAATGAACCGGATTTTCCCCGTTTTTTAATTATTGAAATTCAGCATCCGACACCATATTATGATGATTCTTATGCCGTGAATTCGGCGAATCAAGGGCCTTATGGAGATGCGCTAACGTACGAGTTAATTCCACATATTGAAAAACTATTTAGAGGACAAGGTGAAGGTTGGTCGCGCTTTTTATATGGAGGGTCTACCGGTGGCTGGGAGGCTTTAGCGGTGCAAGTAAAATATCCAGACGAGTATAATGGGTGTTTTGCAGCCTGTCCGGATCCTATCGATTTTAGTGCTTATATGTTAACAGATATTTATAAAGATGAAAATGCCTATTATGCTGAGAGCAATCATAAAATGATTGAAGTTCCGGGGCATCGCGATTATTTAGGTCATATTAGTTCTACCGTTCGCGAAGGTAATCACTTGGAATTGGTTTTAGGGGATAAGTCGCGCTCTGGTGGACAGTATGATATTTGGGAAGCAACGTATTCACCACAAGGAGATGATGGCTATCCACAACGTTTATGGGATAAATATACGGGGGATATTGATCATAAAGTTGCTGAGTATTGGAAAGAGAACTACGATTTACGTCATATTTTGGAACGCGATTGGGATAAGTTAGGTGAGAAGTTGAAAGGGAAAATTCATATCTATTGTGGTGATATGGATAATTACTACCTAAATAATGCGGTTTATAAGATGGAAGACTTTTTAGAAAGTACGACTGACCCTTATTATGACGGGGAAGTGGATTATGGTGATCGTGCAGAACATTGTTGGAATGGTGATCAGGAAAACCCTAATTACATCTCACGATTAAGGTATAACAGTATGTATGTTCCCAAAATAATGAAGCGCATTATGGAGTCTGCTCCTAAAGATGCAGATTTAACGAGTTGGAGGTATAAGTAAATGATTATTTAGCAAACAACTGACTCATATCTTTAAACGCTTTAAACTCTAGTGCATTGCCAGAAGGGTCTTTAAAAAACATGGTGGTTTGTTCGCCAACTAAGCCTTCAAATCGAATATAAGGTTCAATAATAAATGCAACCCCTTTAGATTTTAGTAATTCAGCAAATTCATGAAACACATCCCATGCTAAAACCACACCAAAATGGGGCACAGGAACGTCTTTTCCATCTACAGGATTGGTATGCGTGTCTTCTTCAGTTTTTGGTTTGTAATGAATAACCAACTGATGACCAAAGAAATTATAATCTACCCAATGGTCACTGCTTCTGCCTTCTTCAAGATTTAAAGTGTTCGTATAGAAATCTCTACATGCCTTTAGATTATAAACAGGAATGGCTAAATGGAATGGTGATAATTGCATAATTAACGTCTGTTTTTTCTTTCTGTGTGCTGATTTGGGTTATACGTTTTTATAGACTCAGTTATCAATTCGCTTAGCGTTTTAAACTCATCTTTAGTGAGCTCACGATATTGCCCAAGTGGCATATCGAGTTTTATGTTCATGATTCGAACACGCTTTAAGGTTTGTACTTCGTAATTCAAATACTCACACATTCTACGAATTTGACGATTTAGCCCTTGCGTGAGAATAATACTAAACGTGTATTTATCTATCTTTTTCACGGCACAGGTTTTAGTGCGTTTGTCTAAATCTTCGAGGTATATGCCTCCGGACATGCGTTCAATAAAAGTTTGAGAAATCGTTTGGTCAACGGTGACTATATATTCTTTTTCGTGATTATTACTGGCGCGTAGAATCTTGTTAACGATATCTCCATCATCTGTTAAAAGAATAAGGCCTTCACTAGGCTTGTCTAAGCGGCCAATAGGGAAAATACGTTTTGGATAATTAATGTAATCAATGATGTTATCCTTTTCTACTCGAGTATCTGTAGTACAAACAATACCAACGGGTTTATTAAAGGCTAAATAGACAAAGTCTTTTTCTCGTTTTCCAATAACTTCACCATCCACTTTTATCACATCTTCAGATGAGACTTTGGTTCCCATTTCTGGTACAACATCATTTATGGTAACTCTACCAGCATCGATCAAACGATCCGCTTCGCGACGCGAGCAGTGACCTGCTTCGCTAAGGTATTTGTTAAGGCGTTTTAATTCTTCTGACATGGTGTAAAAGTACGATAAAGATTATCTATTAATAAACTCAATAATCTTTGGTGTTAAAGAAGCATCTTTCAGCCCATGACCAAAACCAGTCGTGCTAATCAATTCAGAATTTTTATAGCGATTGGCAAAAAGTTGAGCATCTTCATAAGGAATGATTCGGTCTTTTTTATCATGAATGATCAAGCCTTGAGCTTCAATAGATTCGGTGAAAGTAGCAGCAGAAAAATAATCGACAGTTTTCCCAAAGTGCTCTAAAACCATATGATCTAGACCATCAGAAATACGATTATTATAACCCATCATGGTTTTATATCTCGCAAATACTCCTGTAAAATGAGCTGGTGCTCCTAGTAAGACCATTTTTTTTATACTTGGTAATTTATGATTGTTCATGCAAAAGACACTAGCCATTCCACCGACGGAATGCCCTATTATTATCTCGGGTTCAAACTTTTTAGCAACAGCATTTATAAATTCAGAATACAGAACAGCATTGAATTGTTTTCCACCAGACTTACCATGAGCTGGTGCGTCTAAGGCAATGATATTATAATCTTGAGCTTTTAAATCTTCTAAAAGATAGTCCCAACGTGACGTATTGCTTTCCCAGCCATGCGCTAATAAAACCGTTTTGTTTTTGCCAACCCAGTGATAGGTTGCAATGTTTAAGCTGTCAAAGCTTAATGCTTCAAAATTTGCAGAACTAATAATACACTTCTGGGCTTCAGAATAGCGTCCTTTTCTTGGGGAAGCAAATAACTTTAAAGCTTTTTTTGAAGCATATTTAGACGAAATAAGGCTCGTCGCATTAAGCGCATTGCCAATAGATTTAATAACAAAACTACTCATACTATTGATCTTCTCTATTTACAGCATCTATTGAAAAAGCGGGCAAACAAATCGCTAAATATTCACAAGGTTCAGTGAATGGATTTGAATACTGTAGTCGTGTGTTTTTATCTACTTTAATAGATTGACCAGCTTCTAAGACAATGGTTTCACCATCTATAATAAATTGCTTTTTTCCTTTAATGATAAATGTGTATTCGTCAAACTCTGGAGTTTGATAAGGTTCACTCCATCCAGCAGGTGCCAACATATGAGCAATACTGATTTCAGCATTACCATCTGTAGCATTTCCAAAATGTTCTCTTATAATTTTACCATCATCTGTAGGAACTACAAATGGGGAATTCTGAATTTTATATTTTTTTTCTTTTGTCATGATTTTGACTACTAACTGCGACTGTATATTGATTACTAAATTACCAATGCACCATAAAGAATTTAATCTTTGCTTTTCCCGGAATTTGAATAGCATCAATAGTCATATCCATATCAAAACGCATACTCGCTGGTAACTCTTTTTTGTCTATTGTAAAAGAAGCATTTATTTCATTGACTGAAACCACAATAGCATTTATAAGGTTGTCAATTTTCGAAATTTTATAAGCTTCATTAATATCCTTAAATGTGCTTAGCATAGATATGTTTTTTTTAGTTTTATAACGCTCATCAATGATGCGTACACTAGATATTACCGAAGTAGAATCGAGAGCTTCTTCTGGTGATAAGTCTAATAGTTTTAGACCAGTTTTTTCAAAAATCTCAATGGTATTTACAGAGCCGGTAAATTCATCTCCAGCAATATACCTTACTACAGAATCATTACTAAATATACTTTCTAAGTCTTTAACTTGAGTAGAATCGGTTAATAAACCAATATGATTTTTTGATATTAAAAACGGATTTGGTGCTGAGTCCTTTGCACAACTTGTTATTAAAAGGGCACAAATTAGTATCGCAAATAAGGTGTTTTTCATTTTAGGTTTAGGTATCAATTATTTAATCATTTTACTTAATATTCCCAATACTCCTCGTATCACGGTAGCACTTGTTAAAACCTTAACGATAGGATTCATTCTAGTACTTCGTCTTCTGGTAGAGCTTGACTTTCTTTTAGTTTCAGCACGTTTTAAAGCTTCTTTTTCTTCTCTAGCTTTTTGTTTGACTTCTTCTGCTTCTGCCAATTCAATTTTGGCATTAAGCATTTCGTAAGCGCTTTCTCTATCAATATCCTTATTATATTTTCTAGCAAGTTTAGATTCTGCTAATAAATTGCCGAGTTCAGCTTCTGTTAGTATATCCATACGACTCATGGGTGCGCGCATCATAGTTGCTGCTAATGGAGTCGGTTTTCCTTTTTCATCTAATGCAGAGACTAAAGCTTCACCAATACCTAATGAGGTTAATACCTCTGCGGTATCATAATAATCTGTATCTGGGTAGTTTTGAGCGGTTAGCTTTATAGCTTTTCTGTCTTTTGCTGTGAATGCACGCAAGGCATGCTGCACTTTTAAGCCTAATTGCCCTAAAACCGCTTCTGGTACATCCGTTGGGTTTTGAGTCACAAAATACAACCCAACACCTTTACTACGGATTAGTTTTACAATGCTTTCAATCTGATTTAATAAGGCATCTGACGCTTCATTAAAAATCAAATGTGCTTCATCAATGAACATAATCAATTCTGGTCGCCCACTATCTCCTTGCTCTGGGAATGTAGAATAAATTTCAGCTAATAAGCTCAACATAAATGTTGAAAATAACTTCGGTTTATCTTGTATGTCAGTAAGTCTTATAATATTAATATACCCACGACCATTCTCATCGATTCGCAATAAATCTTGCGTATCGAAAGACGTTTCTCCAAAAAAGACATCTCCTCCTTGTTGTTCTATTTCAACAAGCTTTCTTAGAATAGCTCCAGTTGATGCGGTTGAAATTCTACCATAGGATTCTTCAAATTCTTTTTTACCATCACCTGTAGCATATTGTAATATTTTCTTGAAATCTTTAAGATCTAATAACGGTAATTTATTGTCATCACAATACTTAAAAATAACCGAGATAATTCCAGCTTGTGTTTCAGTAACATTTAAAATTCGCGAAATTAAAACAGGGCCAAATTCACTAATTGTTGCGCGTAAGCGCACACCATCTTGTTCAGATAAGGTCATCACTTCTACCGGGAAAGCTTTCGGCTCAAATGGCAATCCAATTTTTTCGTGACGTTCGTCAATTTTTGGATGTCCAGGACTAGCTTTTGCCAAGCCACTTAAATCCCCTTTAATATCCATTAAAAGTACAGGAACTCCTTTTTCAGATAAGTTTTCTGCTAAAACCTGTAACGTTTTGGTTTTACCTGTTCCTGTAGCACCAGCAATTAAACCATGGCGATTCATAGTTTTTAGTGGCACATTGACATAGGCATTTTTTATAGTTTCACCATCCAACATAGCCGATCCTAAAGTGATATAATCGCCTTTAAATGTGTTGCCTTCAGTAATATCTTTAAAGAATGTTTCAGAATTCGTCATCAGTCAAAAAATTTCTATAAAAATAACGTAATTTTAGTCAAG
>RCNB010001848.1_pt1 | contig 13193 bp, 11 predicted proteins | sample 2041321 | NCBI WGS metagenome assembly RCNB01 (sample SAMN09708232, study PRJNA481090) | Marine sediment metagenome, whole genome shotgun sequencing project. | reverse complement strand
GGAGTTTCACGGTGGCCGGTGGATCCGGGTGTTCTTAAGCAGTGGCACAAAAAAAGCTTGACAATAGGTAGCAGAGTACCTTAATAAGGCTCTTATTGGTATGAATGTTGAAAGTGTTTAACTTCAAATGCAGTCAATGAAGAATCCAGCCATATCCAGTCTCATAGTTATCGTCGTAGGTGTCGTAGGGGTTATTATATCCCTAATACCGGCCGGGGGCTTGGTAATGGACTAGATTCGATGAGATAAAAATCACGAAAAATCCGTTATCAGACCTGCTGATAACGGGTTTTTTTTTGAAAGGTGTATGCTATGGAACCAATCTTGATTTATGATACAACGCTTAGAGATGGCTCACAAGGTGAGAAGATTAGTTTTTCCGCCGAAGATAAGCTCCGGATCGCCGAAAAATTAGATGAATTCGGCATACATTATATTGAGGGTGGATGGCCTGGTTCTAATCCCACGGACACGCGCTTTTTCGAAATGGCCAAAAAGGTCTCCTTCAAGCATGCACGTCTTGCCGCCTTTGGAAGTACGAGAAGACCAAAGACACGTTGTGAGAAAGACGAAAACCTAAAGGCACTCGTCCGTGCTGAGACCCCTGCTGTTACCATATTTGGCAAAACCTGGGATTTCCATGTCAAAAAGGTTATGTCCAATACCTTGAAGGAGAACCTGGCCATGATCGGTGAAAGCACGGCCTATCTTTGCTCACTGGGACGTGAAGTGATCTACGATGCCGAACATTTTTTTGATGGCTACAAAGAAAACGCAAAATATGCTTTAAAGACAATAGACGCGGCCATATCAGGTGGTGCTGAGATTATAGTCCTTTGTGACACAAACGGAGGGACGCTTCCTTTTGAGATAGAAGAGATCGCCGATAGGGTGCGTCAAGAATTTTCGGCCAGGATTGGCATCCATGCCCACAACGATAGTGGGCTTGCCGTGGCCAACTCCTTAACGGCTGTACGATGTGGCGCTGTTATGGTTCAAGGGACTATAAACGGCTACGGAGAGCGTTGTGGCAATGCGGACTTGACCAGCGTTATTCCAAATCTCCAGCTCAAGATGGGATACTCATGCATGAAAGACCAGCATTTGCGCAGGCTGACGGAGTTATCTTATTATGTGAGTGAGGTGGCAAATATGGCCCCTTTCAATGGACGGCCTTTTGTGGGATCAAGCGCTTTTGCTCACAAAGGAGGCATTCATGTGAGCGCTATCATGAAAACCCCGAAGGCCTATGAGCATATAGCGCCGGAGGCAACGGGCAACGAACGGCGAGTTATTATGTCCGACCTTTGCGGCAAGAGTAACGTTGATTATAAGGCCGAGGAACTAGGTATTAAGCTTGGGGGAAAAGGGTTTGACAGCAAAAAAATCGCCCAGGAGATAAAACGTCTGGAACACAACGGCTACCAATTTGATGCTGCTGAAGGCTCGTTTGAACTCTTGCTCAGGAGGCTGACGGATCAGTTTAAGCCGCTGTTTTACCTGGATTCTTTTCGCGTGGCCATCGAGAAGGACAAGGATCTGCCTTGCCGGGCGTATGCGACCATAAAAATCTCCGTAAACGGCGAGCAGGAGATTACCGCAGCTGAGGGAGACGGACCGGTCAGTGCTCTCGATAATGCCTTGAGGAAGGCATTGACCAAGTTCTTTCCTGTAGATTTGGAAAAGATGCGCCTCGTTGATTTTAAGGTGCGAGTAATTGAGGGCCGTGAAGGCACTGGTGCCCGTGTAAGGGTTTCTATAGATTCTCGTGATCAAGAGCAACTTTGGAGTACTATAGGGGTTTCTTCCGATATAATTGAGGCAAGTTGGCAGGCGCTGGAGGATAGTTTTCAGTATAAGCTTTCGCATACTTAGTCAGGGATCAGGGGTCAGCAAAAATACTAAAAACTGACAACCGGCACCTGACCACTGGCAACTGAAAACCGGAGGTTGTATATGAAAAGTGATAGTGTAAAGTCGGGTATTGAGCGTGCTCCTCATCGTAGCTTGTTTAAGTCTATGGGATATACTGATGAGGAGCTGAAGAGGCCCCTGGTGGGTATCGCGAATTCTGCCAACGATATCATTCCCGGACACGTTGAACTGGACAGGATCGTTTCTGCCGTAAAGGCCGGTATCCGTATGGCGGGCGGGACTCCGGTTTCATTTGGCACTATTGGCATTTGTGACGGCATTGCCATGAACCATGTTGGCATGAAATACTCACTGGCAAGCCGTGAGCTGATTGCAGATTCCGTGGAGGTAATGGCTATTTCCCATGCCTTTGATGCGATGGTCATGGTTCCAAACTGTGACAAGATCGTACCCGGCATGCTTATGGCCGCAGCAAGGCTGAACCTGCCTACTGTGGTAGTAAGTGGTGGACCTATGCTAGCCGGAAACTATAAAGGTAAGAAAGTCGACCTTGTGAGCGTATTTGAAGGGGTTGGGGCTGTAAGATCCGGCAAGATGGATGTGCAAGCGCTGACAGAGATCGAAGATAGTGCATGTCCTACATGTGGTTCTTGTGCGGGAATGTTTACGGCAAATTCCATGAATTGTCTCACTGAGGCAATCGGGATGGGGCTTCCCGGCAACGGCACCATTCCCGCTGTCATGGCTGCTCGCACCCGTTTGGCCAAAGAGGCGGGGATGAAGATAATGACCCTTTTAAAAAAGGGGATTACACCCAGAAAGATCATGACGGAAAAGGCCTTTTCAAACGCCATGGTGATAGATATGACACTTGGGTGTTCTACGAATACGGTTTTGCATCTAATGGCCATTGCAAAGGAGGCCGGGGTGAGAATTGAACTTGATGGTTTTAATGATGTAAGCGAAAAGACACCTCACCTGTGTAACTTGAGCCCTGCGGGGAGGCATCATCTAGAGGATTTGGATCAGGCAGGTGGTGTGGCGGCTGTGATGAAAGAACTCTCCCGCATAGGATTGATCCATACAAGTTGCCTTACGGTTACAGGAAAGTCCGTAAGAGAAAACATTGCCGGTTGCGAAATTATGGATAAAAGTGTAATCCGTTCTTTAAAGCGACCATATCACAAACAAGGTGGTCTCGCTGTACTCTTTGGTAACATGGCGCAGGGGGGGTGTGTAGTCAAACAGTCTGCCGTGGCGCGACAGATGCTTCGCCATGAGGGGCCTGCACGGGTATTTGATAGTGAAGAGGCGGCTACTGCTGCCATCATGGCCGGAGATATCAAGAAGGGTGATGTTGTTATAATTCGTTACGAGGGACCAAAGGGTGGACCGGGGATGCGGGAGATGCTAATGCCTACGTCTGCCATCGCCGGTATGGGGCTTGATGCAGAGGTTGCCCTGATTACAGATGGTAGGTTTTCGGGTGGGACTCGTGGGGCTGCCGTTGGGCACGTCTCTCCAGAGGCAATGGAAGGAGGTGCGCTTGCTGTTGTTGAGGATGGGGACAAGATAATGATTGATATCCCAAAGAAGCGAATCACCTTAAAGGTTTCCGAGGAAGACATCGAGAAAAGACTCTTAAAGTGGCATCCCCCGAAAGCCAAGATCTCTAAGGGATACATGGCACGATATGCCAGGATGGTTTCTTCGGGTGGCCAAGGGGCTGTTGTGGAATGAATCAGTTATCAGTGATCAGTTATCAGTGATCAGTTATCAGTTTATAGCGGACAGGGGATAGTATTGAGTAGCTATAGAGATCTTGAGTTAAGGAGTTTGTCCAACATCTGTCAATAGACTATGGTTATTTGGCAGAACTTGAAACGCATATCCTAGTTGCGGAACAATTTGAACAAAGCGTTTAAAAGAATAAGCTCTCTTTTATTGACAACAAATCAGTTTCTGGTTTCCAGTTATCAGTTATCAGCAACCAAAAAAGCTAAAAACTGGCAACTGAAAACTGGCAACTGAAAACCGGCAACTGGTAACTGATAACTGGAAACTGGCAACTGAAAAGGAGGTGGGGCAGTGAAAACACTGACGGGAGCACAGATCATAATGGCAGTCCTTAAGGAAGAGGGGGTTGAGACAATCTTCGGTTTTCCCGGGGGTGCTATCATTGACATCTATGACGAACTTGCCAAGACGGATATCCGGCATGTTCTAGTGCGTCATGAACAAGGGGCAGTGCATGCAGCGGACGGGTATGCCCGCACAAAAGGGAGCGTTGGCGTTTGCCTTGTTACTTCCGGCCCGGGGGCGACGAACACAGTCAGTGGCATTGCTTCCGCGTATATGGATTCTATTCCTGTGGTTGTTCTCACAGGTCAAGTGCCTACGGCGCTGATTGGTAATGATGCCTTTCAGGAGGTGGATATCGTTGGAATTACTCGGCCTTGTACCAAACACAACTATTTGGTAAAACGTACCCAAGATCTTGCCAGGGTCCTTAAAGAGGCTTTTCACATTGCGCGCTCAGGCCGCCCTGGACCGGTGCTGGTGGACCTTCCCAAAGATGTGGCTCAGGGCGAGGCAAAGTATAAGCCGTTGTCGGAGCCCAAGATGGCATCATATAAGCCCACTTACAAACCGAATGTAAAACAGCTCCGCAAGGCAGTGGGACTTATAAAAGAATCGAAAAGACCGGTTGTTTTTTCAGGCGGTGGAGTAATTCTTTCTGGGGCAAGCCGGGAATTAACAGCCTTTGCTAAGACGTTGAGTGCACCTGTTACAGCAAGCCTGATGGGTCTCGGGAGTTTTCCCGGAACCGACCCCCTCTGGTTGGGTATGCTGGGCATGCACGGCACATATCGGGCCAACATGGCCATCGGGGCTTGCGATTTGCTGATTGGTGTTGGTGTGCGGTTTGATGACAGGGTAACCGGCAAGGTGGATGCCTTTGCCCCAAACGCCAAGATCATCCATATTGATATTGATCCCACTTCTATAAGCAAGAATATTGCGGTGACCGTTCCCGTTGTGGGTGATTGCAAGACTTCTCTGAAAGGATTAAACAGTCTCCTTGATGATGAAAAGATCAAGTTTACGAGAAAGAGTCGGAAATCATGGCTTGACAAGATAGACAAATGGAAAAACACCAAACCGTTAAGTTACAAGCAGGGAGACAGTATAAAACCGCAACATGTTATTGAAAGGCTCTATGAGTTGACAAAGGGCAAGGCGATTATTACCACGGAAGTGGGGCAAAACCAGATGTGGGCGGCCCAGTATTACCATTTTGATCGTCCAAATTGCTTTGTTACTTCCGGAGGATTGGGTTGTATGGGGTTTGGCTTGCCCGCAGCTATTGGGGCACAGGTAGCTTGCCCGAACAGGACGGTTGTGGATATAGCTGGAGATGGCAGCATACAGATGAATATACAAGAGCTTGCCACAGCCGCGCAATATGGTTTGCCGGTAAAAGTGGTTATCCTAAATAATAGATATCTCGGCATGGTGCGCCAGTGGCAGGAACTGTTTTATGGTAAACGCTACGTTGCTACGGATATTGAGCTTGCTCCTGATTTTGCAAGGCTTGCCGAGGCCTATGGAGTGCTGGGGTTAAAGGCCACGAAGCCCGAAGAGGTTGATTCCGTGCTCAAAAAAGGCCTTGAAAGTCCGGGGCCTGCCATGATGGATTTTTGGGTGGCCCGTGAAGAAGGGGTCTATCCTATGGTGCCGGCGGGTAAGGCAATAACGGAGATGCTTTTGGTGTAATCGTTATTCGTATAACGATATTGGAGGTGAAAAATGCAGAAACATACGATGTCCTTGTTGGTTGATAATGAGCCAGGGGTTCTTTCCCGAGTAACGGGCTTATTTAGCGGCCGAGGTTTCAACATAGAGAGTCTTTGTGTGGCAGAGACGGTGGACTCTGCTGTTTCCAGAATTACGTTGGTTACACTGGGAGACGATGCAATAGCCGAACAGATCATAAAACAGCTTAATAAGCTGGTTAATGTGGTTAAGGTCCATGACCTGACGGGGACGGCATATGTAGAAAGGGAAATGGCCTTGATCAAGGTCAGTGCAAAAGCAGGCTCGAGGGCGGAAATCCTAAGGATTGTCGACATATTCAGGTGCAAGGTGATTGATGTGAGTCCTACTCACTACACCATTGAAGTGACTGGTACGGCAGATAAGCTGGAAGCCATCTTAAGTCTTTTGAAACCGATGGGAATTAAAGAGATTGCCCGCACAGGAGCAATTGCGCTAGGCAGGGAGAAAAAGTAAATCATGGATCAGGGGTCATGGATCAGTCGCCGATCGTTAGCTTTTTTTGTTGACCCCTGACCCCTGGTAACCGGCAACTGGAAACTGATAAGGGAGGATGAAAATGGCAAAGATTGATTTTGGTGGGGTTGTAGAAGATGTAGTTACTTTAGAAGAATTTCCTTTGAACAAGGCGAAGGATATCTTGGCTAATGAAACAGTTGCCATCCTCGGATATGGCGTGCAGGGCCCTGCCCAGGCCTTAAACATGAAAGATAACGGGATTTCTGTCATCATTGGCCAGCGCGAAGGTGGTTCTTCTTGGCAGCGTGCTATTAAGGATGGTTTTGTGCCCGGCGAGAGCCTTTTTTCGTTGGAAGAAGCTACCGAACGGGCCACCATAGTGCAGTATCTTATATCTGATGCGGGGCAGATGATGGCATGGCCCAGGCTGAAACCATTGTTGAAAGAAGGAGATGCGCTCTATTTTTCTCATGGTTTTTCTATTGTTTACAAGGATCAGACCAAGATAATACCCCCAGAGAACATTGACGTGATTCTCGTTGCTCCGAAGGGCTCTGGAAGAAATGTGAGGCTTAACTTTCTGGACGGAAGCGGTATTAATGCAAGCTATGCAGTTTATCAGGACTTTACGCATCGGGCCAAGGAAAGGGCTCTTGCGCTCGGCATTGCCATCGGGTCAGGATATCTGTTTCCCACCACCTTTAAAAAAGAGGTATATAGTGACCTGACTGGAGAACGAGGCATCCTTATGGGTTGTTTGGAGGGTGTCTTTGAGGCGCAGTACGAGGTACTTCGCAAGAATGGACACAGTCCGAGCGAGGCATTCAACGAAACTGTTGAGGAACTGACCCAAAGTCTTATTCGTCTTGTGGCAGAAAATGGGATGGATTGGATGTATTCTAACTGCAGCACAACAGCCCAGAGAGGGGCACTGGACTGGAGGCACAGATTTCGTCGTGCTGTTACGCCTGTTTTTGAGGAACTTTATGAAAGTGTGGTTTCCGGCGAGGAGACCAGAATCGTTTTAGAGGCAAACAGTGCCCCTGATTATAGCGAGAAGCTTCATGAAGAGCTTAGTGTAATGAAAAACTCAGAACTGTGGCAAGCGGGCGCCGCTGTCCGGGCCCTAAGGCCTGAGAACAGGGAAAGGTGATAACATTTACGAGTTCATGAACTATTGAAGCTGCGAACGGTTACGAAAGTAGAAGAGATACGAAAAGTCTTGACACATAGCAGGACTTGTCATATCATAGATCTAAATAACCTGCCTAGGAGAAGAATATAATATAGAATTAAAGACCAGCGTAATACTCCGTTTAAGAGATCACAAACAACAGACACTGCCATTTTCCCCCTTGTTTCAAAGCAAAGGAGTCAATCCTTTATCCAATAGTGTCCCTTTCGTCACAACATGATGGATTTCCTTTGATTTTGTTGATTGCGGTTTTAAGGTCGAAAGAATGATGGACTTGTAAAAAGGTCCGCAAACAGACGACACAGTAAAAAGCTCCAGATACAAGTCGAATCTGCGAAATCCCGCCCTATTAAATTGGCTGCTGCCGTCTCGCTTAGCGAGAATTTAACGGGGCGTGGTTGAGGCGCAACGCCGCAGATGGACTTTCAAATAACCTTGATACAGATTCGTAAAAAGTCTGATTTTGCTCTTTCCGTGCACGATTCCGGGATCCGGAAAACACCTGGCTAAATGTCAAAAACTCGGGCTAAGGCCCTCAAATAGTTTGACATTTTTAACACCAGGTGATTTCTGAATCTCTTCCCGGAATCGCACAATGTCATTCGCAAAATGACTTTTTACGAAACAATCAACCTTAATGTATAGGAAGAGAAACCTATGAACTTAGTGGAGCTAAAGGCGAAAAAAGTTGGTGAACTTCATACGATGGCTAAAGAGTTTAATATTGAAGCTGGCGCAAGCATGCGTAAGCAGGAATTGATCTTTGCGCTTTTGCAGGCACAGACTGAAAAGAATGGCCTGATTTACGGAGAAGGTGTCTTGGAGATCTTGCCGGACGGTTTTGGGTTCTTGCGGGCGCCCGACTACAGTTATCTGCCTGGGCCTGATGATATTTATGTTTCGCCTTCTCAGATCCGACGCTTTAACCTGCGTACGGGAGACACTGTCTCCGGCCAAATTCGCCCCCCAAAAGACAACGAGCGGTATTTTGCTCTCCTCAAGGTGGAAGCGGTCAACTTTGAAGATCCGGAAAAATCTCGAGACAAGATACTCTTTGACAACTTGACCCCCCTTTATCCCGAGAGAAAGATGACACTTGAAAGAGAACCGGATAATTACTGCATGCGGATCATGGATATGTTGACACCTATAGGATTTGGTCAGCGAGGGCTCATTGTTTCAGCTCCTAGAACAGGTAAGACGATGTTATTACAAAATATTGCAAACAGTATAAACGCCAACCATAAAGATGTTGTGTTGATTGTCCTGCTTATTGACGAGCGGCCGGAAGAGGTTACGGATATGGCGCGTTCGGTTGATGCGGAGGTGGTTAGTTCTACCTTTGATGAACCACCGCAAAGGCACGTTCAAGTTGCGGACATGGTGCTGGAGAAGGCCAAGCGACTGGTTGAGCGCAAAAAAGATGTGGTTGTTTTGCTGGACAGTATCACGCGTCTTGCCCGTGCTTACAATACCGTGGTGCCGCCAAGCGGGAAGATCTTGTCCGGTGGTGTCGACTCCAATGCATTGCATCGCCCAAAACGCTTCTTTGGGGCTGCCCGCAACATAGAAGAGGGGGGAAGTCTTACTATTATTGCCACCGCTTTGGTAGATACTGGGAGCAGAATGGATGAGGTTATCTTTGAGGAGTTTAAGGGTACAGGCAATCTCGAGCTGCAACTGGACCGAAAGCTTGCTGACAAGCGGATATTTCCGGCCCTTGATATTAACAGATCCGGCACTCGAAAAGAGGAGTTGCTCCTTGAACCGGAGGTCTTGAGCCGGGCATGGATTTTGCGAAAGTTGCTTTCGTCATTAAATCCAGTGGATAGTATAGAGTTTTTAATTGAAAAGATGAAGGGAACAAAGAACAATAATGAATTTTTGGAGTTGATGAATAGCTAGTTGTTAATTGTCAGTTATCAGTTGCCAGCAAACAAAGAAGCTAAAAAAACCGATAACCGATAACTGTAAACTGTAAACTGAAAAGGGAGGAGAGAGATGAAGAAGGGGATACATCCTGATTACTTTCAGACTACAATCAAGTGTGCATGCGGCAATGTTGTGGAAACAGGGTCATCAAGAAAGGACATTAGGATTGAAATTTGTTCCAATTGCCACCCGTTTTTTACTGGCAAACAGAAACTTGTAGACACTGCTGGTCGCATTGAACGGTTTAGAAAGAAGTACGAGAAGTTTGATTCAATGAAAAAGGCTGAGGGTAAGTCGGTACGATAACATTTCATTTATGGATTGTGTATTGTGTTGATGACAGGGCACGCAAATATGTTCGAACAACTAGCAGGTGTGGAGGAGCGGTTTGTCAAACTCGAAAGCTTCCTAAGTGACCCTGAAATTATAAAGGATCAAGGTCTCTACCAGCGGTATAGTAAGGAACATGGCGAACTGAACAAGATTATTTCTGTCTTCCGTGCGTACAATCAAGTACGGGACAATATTGTGCAGTCCGAGGAGTTGCTTAAAGACGGAGATGAAGAGATTGAGCTACTAGCAAGAGAAGATATTGATGAGTCTACCAAACGCGTGGAAAAGCTGGAAGATGAATTGAAATGGCTCTTGATACCGAAAGATCCAAATGACGGTAAGAATATATTGTTAGAGATTCGTGCCGGCACCGGAGGAGAAGAAGCCGGCCTTTTTACAGCAGATCTTTTTAAGATGTACAGTAAATATGCGGAAAGAGTTGGTTGGAAGGTAGAGGTATTAAGCAGTAGCCCAACTGGAGTTGGTGGGTTAAAGGAAATTATTGCGCTAGTAAAAGGTAAGGGGGCCTATAGCATCCTCAAGTACGAAAGTGGAACTCACAGGGTCCAGCGCGTGCCTGTAACGGAATCTCAGGGCAGGATTCATACATCGGCTGTTACAGTAGCTGTTTTGCCTGAGGCTGAAGAGGTAGATGTAAAGATTGAGCCGGATGAGATCAGAATGGATGTATTTCGTTCCACTGGACCTGGGGGTCAAAGTGTTAATACCACCGATTCTGCCGTGCGTATCACCCACCTTCCTACAGGGGTTGTCGTTAGTTGCCAGGATGAAAAATCACAGCACAAGAATAGGGCCAAAGCGATGAAGGTCCTGCGGGCCCGACTTTATGAAAAGATGCTCGCAGAACAAAATGAGAAGATGTCTGAAGATCGCAGGAGTCAAGTTGGCACGGGTGATCGAAGCGGGCGTATCAGGACATACAATTTTCCTCAAGGCCGTGTTAGTGACCACCGCATCAGGCTTACTCTGCACAAGCTGGAAAATATCCTGGAAGGTGAATTGGACGAGCTGATAGACGCCCTCGTGACCCATCATCAGTCCCTTGCTATGCAAGAAGCTGTATCAGAGTCCAGGGATGTTGCCTGATACATGGACAGTCCTACAACTGCTCAACTGGACTACTACCTACTTCAAGACCCACCATATTGACAAACCTCGACCTGCTGCTGAGATCCTGCTGGCGCATACACTTGAGTTGAGTCGCGTAGACCTTTATATCCAGTATGATAGACCTTTAAACCCCGGAGAGTTAGCAACCTTTAAGAAGGCGATTAAAAGACGGCTTCGGGGCGAGCCGGTTGCCTATATTGTTGGTGAAAAGGGGTTTTGGTCACTAGATCTAAGAGTTACACGTGAGGTGTTGATTCCCCGTCCCGAGACCGAGGTTGTGGTAGAGACCGCTCTTTCGATAATACCGGAAGAGTCATTACCAAGGCCCTTTAGGATTCTCGATCTTGGGACTGGATCTGGTGCCATTGTGCTCGCGTTGGCTGCTGAGCGGCCGGGACATCGGTTTTATGCCATCGATTGCTCACAAGGAGCGCTAAGGGTTGCCAGGGATAATGCTCGACGATACGGATTGGATGGTGCAATTGGGTTTATGTGTGGGAACTGGTTCGATGCAGTGAGTCATCGCAGGAACAGTTTTGATTTGATCGTGTCCAATCCGCCGTATATTTGCCGTGATGAACTTGATAAACTTGATGTGGAGATTTCGGACAATGAGCCCCGTGAAGCACTCGATGGAGGTACGGATGGGTTAGAAGCAATAGGTATTATTCTTGAACATGCAGCAAAGTATATGAATGCAGGCGGGCGGCTCGTATTTGAGATTGGTTGTGATCAGTGGGATTGTGTCAAGAGCCTCATGATGGAAACGGATGCGTATACGGATCTTAATGTAATTAAGGACTACAGTGGCTTAAACAGGGTGGTTCAAGCAAGGGTTCGAGAGTAGGTGGGTTTGACAGAACTCAGTTGGATGTGGTAGAGACTTTCTCCAACTAAGTATCTTGACAATACAGGGGCAGGGGGCAGATGCAAAAGATACCCTTAAAACTTGCAACGCCTGGCATGAAACTAGCCAAGGCGATTAAAAACGACAGAGGGATGACTCTATGTGGGGCAGGTACAGAGCTTAACGAGGAGACCCTTGCCCGACTTTCTCGCATCGAAGTGGAGCGGATAACGGTAGAGGGGCATCCGGTAGAGCTGGACGGCGAAGGAAAAGGTCTCAGCCAACAGATAGACGAGCTTCATGCGCGTTTCAGGAAGGTTGACAAAAACCCTCTCATGAAAAAGATTAAGAATGTTCTTTTGGAGATCTTGACAGAAGGGACACAAGAAGGATGAGCGTAGATAAAGAAGCCTTGAGAGCACGGATGAAAGGGCTCAAGAATGTTCCCACGCTTCCAGGTGTTTTTGATAAAATCAGCCTTTTGGTGAAAAACCCTGATACGTCTGCGGAGGATATAGCAGCCGTGATATCATCTGATCAGGCCTTGTCTGCCAAGATTCTCAGGGTTGTTAATTCTGCATTGCATGGCTTTCCCGGCCGTATTTCAAGTGTGACGCATGCCCTGATCATTCTGGGTTTCGATGTAGTGCAGGGACTGGTGCTGAGCACTTCTGTTTTTGATATGATGATCAACAAGGGGATGCATGGTCTATGGGCGCACTCCCTCGGGTGTGCCGTAACGGCTGGTGTCATTGCCAGAAAAATAGAACATCCAAACCCAGAAGAGATCTCCATTGCTGCCTTGTTGCATGATATAGGCAAGGTAATCATGAAAACAGAATTGCCGCAAGAAGTTGATCGAATAGATGAGGTAGTGAAGGAGAAAGAAATCTCCATAAGTGAGGCGGAAGAGCAAGTGATCGGATTGACTCATACGACCATCGGAAGGTGGCTATGTGAAGAGTGGCATCTTCCATTTAAGCTTACAGAGCCGATTGTCTACCATCACAAGCCTACCATGTCGACAGTTGTCGAAGTGCCGACCGCAATTGTGCATGTTGCCGATAGCCTTGTTAAGGCAAACGGATTCGGGTTTTCAGGAGATAATCTCGTTCCCGAGATAAACATGAAGGCCTGGGAGAAATTAGAGATTTCAGATCTCTTGCTGGAAGAGATTATCAAGGAGATGGTTGATCAACTGTTGGATGCCGAAGACTTCCTTTCAAGTGACAATGCGGATATATGACACAGGATACTCGAAAGATACTCGTAATTGCAGGTAACTCTTCTGATAAGGACGTGTTGAAAAAGATCCTGGATCAATCCGAGGATGATTTCGTTATATATAGTGCAGAGTCTTCTCTTCAGGCTCTTGATATCATCTATAGCGATCCGCCTGACCTGGTTGTTGTGGATGAATTGCTACATGAAGAAGGTTGGAAGAAGCTTTGCTACAGGATTAAGGGTGACACGGTATTTGGCCATCTGCCGATTGTCTTGGTTCTCCAGCCGCAAGGGCCGGACATTGAGATAGATTGGGACCATATACCAGTTGACGACTATCTGCAAAAACCACTTATAACC
>RCNB010001846.1_pt1 | contig 13208 bp, 17 predicted proteins | sample 2041321 | NCBI WGS metagenome assembly RCNB01 (sample SAMN09708232, study PRJNA481090) | Marine sediment metagenome, whole genome shotgun sequencing project. | reverse complement strand
TCCTGATGTTAACGGCGTTCTCGATTGTCTCAAGGTTCTTGAGCGTCGCCTCGTCGAAGGTTGAGCTCCCCACGGTCACGCTCCCATAGGGTACGTTGATGCTTTTTGTGTCCGGGGTAACCACCACGTTTGGCCCGTATTTCTCGACCTCCTCACCTATCTTGATCTCCATGCTGTTGGAGATTGTGACAGTGGCCACGATCACGGCTATCGCCAGGATCAGGCCGATGGAGTTGAGAACGGTTCTTCCCTTTCGCCTTGCGAGGTTCTTGAGTACAAGGTTTTCTGTGCGCATTTTGTTGGTCACTTGGTATGGTTTATATGCCAATGGGGCGAACTATACTGCGTAGTTACCGCATGGGATATAAAGCTAACTACAGGTGGTAGTTATGAGTTCGGACACAGACTGGATAGGGTTTCAGCCCCACAAACGGGACCTAGGCAAGGTTCTGGGCGACCTAGAGGCAGACATAATGAAGACTATATGGACCATCCAGAGCGGAGACGTAAAGACCATACACAATGAGCTCAACAAGGAGAGGAAATCCGCGGTGACAACAGTGGCCACCGTCCTAGACCGCCTGCACGGCAAGGGGCTGGTCCAGCGGGAGCTTGTGAAGGGCGCGGGGGTCCGGTACGTCTATAGCCCAGCCATGACGAGGACCCAGTTCGACTCGACAGTAGTTAGGAACGTTTTCAAGGGACTGTTTGAATCCTTTGGTGAATCCGCCATATCATACCTGGCCCAGTCCACGGGAATCGAGGACCAGGATGCGTTGGAGGAACTCAGGAAGAAACTGGAACAGCTCAAGGAAGAATAAACAGTGCTGGAAGCGGTAAGCAGGTTCATAGCGCCCTATGTCAACGTCCTGTTCATTTCGACGGCGATATCATCGATAAGCCTGCTTACATTGAGGGCCTTCAACATTGACGCTTACAGGACGAGGACCAAGCTACTGTTCCTGCCGCTCACTGGCTCGCTTCTTCTTGCCCTATGGATTTCACCGAGCTGCTTCGCTCACTACTTATCCTTGGACGTCATCGATCCCGCTCACATTATCTGCCAAGACCCGACTTTCGCATATCTCTCCAGGATATGCGCAAGCTGGGTCGGTTTGATATCGTTCTCGTTCACAGGTGCGATGGCACTCGGGGCCATAAGCTACTACTACGGGGGCGTCATAGCCCAAAGGATCTACTCTGCCGACGAGGTGGACGACGAGGAACTGGGTCCCCTCTATGACAAGATCATAGACATGGCAGAGAGGGCGGGCATCCTTGACCCTGACGTATACCTCCTGGAGTCCAGCACACCCAGAATATTCAGCTACGGGGGCCACGGGTGGCCTAAGATCTACATCTCGGTGGGTCTGATGGAGGTGCTGGACGAGGCTGAGGTCCTGGCGGCCATCGGCCACGAGATCGCCCACATCAAGAACAACGACACATTCCTCAAGAGCGCCTCCCTTAGCCTCAAGATAGCGTCCCTCTTCAACATCGTGGGGTTCATCGTGGACTCCATGCTCAGCAGGGACAGGGAGTTCCTGGCTGACCTGGAGGGATCAGAGCTATCAGGGAACCCAAGGGCGTTGATATCGGCACTTATCAAGCTATCAGCCATCGAGTCCGAGGGCCTCAGCGGCTTGGTAACAGGGACCCTCTCGCTGAGCATGTTCTCGGACAAGATGAGCAGGTTCGGTATATTCAGCCGTCACCCACCCCTGGACGAGAGGGTCAGGCGGCTGCTGGCCATCGCCTAGTTGAAGTAATCAGTGATCTTTCTCTGAGTCATCGTATGTCTTAGCAGCGGGCCCGCCTCCATCCACCTCTCGAAGGGGATGGTGAGCCTGCCCATGACATGGTTCATGGCGTTCTGCAGCGTCTCGAACTTTCTTGGCTCCTGCCTCATGGCGTTCCTGCAGTTCTCCCTTACCTGCCAGACGCCCACTGGCAGGAAGTAGTCGGGGTACGCCTCCCTGAATATGAACACCTTTGCCTGGCGTTTCCTCTCCTCGAGGTTCTCAAGGACGGCCAGCTTGCCGCTGTAGTAGCAGCCCCCCATGCTGGCGTACTTGCTCCTCCCTTTGTAGGTCTCCCAGTCGGTGACTATGGCCACCTTTTCCTCGTCGGGGTTCCACAGTGTCTTGGGGTACCACGCCTCGTATGCCTCGTAGCACCACGCGTCTGGCACCAGGAGTATCTCAAACCTGTTGCCAATGTAGTTGGACTCGTAGACCTCAAAGTGGTTCAGCTGGGGGTAGTCCTTGATCTTCTTTGTCAGGTGCTTCCCCAGCAGGTCGTCCACAGCCGTTATGCTCCACCTGGTGGGCACCAGCCTCCTGTTCTTGCCGATGCCGAAGTTGCCCATGCTGAACGCCTTCATTATGCTGCTGAGGGGGAGCCCATGATCGAACAGCTTGATGGTGGCTGGGGCGGCCTTCAGGTCGGTGTCGTAGTGGTACTTTTCCATGTGGCGGTTCCACTTGATGTACCCGATGTCCACCTTCTTGAGGGGGGCCGTCGCCCCCATGGGCTGCACGTCGCCGTTCATGTAGAACTGCTTCGTGGGCTTCTTGGTGAGCTTCATCTCTGTCTCGACGTAGTGCTCTGCAAGGCTCAGCTCCCTGGTCTGTTCAAGGAGCCTTCCCGCCTTCCAGGGCTTCCTGACGTTCACTGGGGTCATTCCCCTGATGAGCTGGCTCCTGTAGTTGATGATCTCGTTTATGCTCTTGCCGAACCACTGCTCCGGGGCGTCAAGTATCTCGGTGTTGCCGTAGTAGGTGGGTGATAGAGGTCCGATCTGGACGTAGGGGTAGCCGATTCGGCCGACGAACACGCTGGGCGGGCTGCTTCCATCGATCTCAGTGCCCTTCACGCTCTGGAACATGGTGGTGAAAGCCCCCAGGCGCTCCATGATGGGGCAGATGGTCTTACCGCACAGCATCTTGCCGCCCTTGCAGACGCTGCACGGACCCTGGCTGGGAGCCTTGAGCTTGAGCATGTCGCTAGTTACGTCCAGCGAGGAGGCGATGTTGGGGTCTGCCTGCACCATGTCACGTACCCACTTGTTCTGTGGCTTGAACTTGGTGGTGATGCGCTTCCCCATAGGTGCTCAATGGGTCAAGGATGTTAAAAATGCTTAAGGTGAGTATTTGGGAGGAGAGGTCACTGAAAATGGCTGGAATCACCGTTGAAAACATCAAGATACCCCATGGAGCAATCAATCTGAAGGGACGACTATACAGGGCAGAGGGAGAGGGCAGGAAGCCCTCCGCGATCATCTGCCACGGGTACCCCGGCGACACATAGAACATGGACCTGGCGGAGGAGCTAGCCCTCAACGGAGACAACGTACTCGTGTTTTATTATGCGGGCGCCTGGCCAGCGAGGGCACCTATAGGTTCAGCAACCTGACTCCCAGCACAAGGTCCGCGCTAGACTGGTTCATGAGGCAGCCGTACGTGGACACAGCCAGAGTTGCATTGATCTCCCACAGCATGGGGGCAATACCTCTAACCAACCTGATGAGCGTCGATGAAAGGGTCAAGACGGGGGTCCTCATAGCCCCCGCGTCGGATACTGCTCCGTGGTTGGGAGAGGAAGTCATCGGCACGCTCTTCACAGTCTTCAGGACTATGGCTGAGGGAAAACTAGCGACAGACGACGACTCTGAGTACAAGCAGGACATGATCGAGGCGGCAAAGAAGCTGAACCCCATGGACAGGGTCGCCGACATCAAGGCACCCATAAAGGTGATAGTGGGCTCATCTGACGATGTCACCAAACCAGATACCTGCAAAGCCCTGTATGAGAATGCAACAGAGCCCAAGAAATGGGTGCTCCTTGAGGGAGCCGACCACAGCTTCACGGAGCACAGATATCCTCTCCACAGAGAGATACTGGGCTGGCTGAAAAAAGAGCTCTAGAGGATGGTCAGGGACTCGATGTCCCTCGGGTAGTAGGTGAGCCACTCGCAGCCGTCCTCCGTGACGGCGAGGGTGTCGCTGTGCCTGAAACCCGCGTATCCAAGCTCGTAGATTCCTGGCTCGATACTCACCACCATCCCCGGTTCCAGTGGCTGGTCGTTTCCCTGGTCCAGGTACGGTGGCTCGTGCCCCAGCAGCCCCAGTCCGTGTCCCGTGTGATGCTTCACCAGGCCCCAGTAGCCAGCGTCCTTGATTACCTTGTTCGATGCCCTGTCAACGTCGGCGCAGGTGTTCCCTGGCTTCAGCGCGTCCGCGGCCGCCTCCTGTGCCCTGCACATCACTTTGAACATCTTCTCCATCTTGGCCGTGGGCTGGCCCACGATCATGCTCCTCTCAAGCTCGCTGCCGTAGCCGCCAATGTCCGCGCCGGCACCTGTGACCAGCACGTCCCCGTCCTTGATGGGCCTGTTGAGGTCTATCGAGTGGGGTATGGCTGATTTCCAGCCCACCTGGCCCCTGAAACCAGCGCTCACAGCCCTCCCCTTGATACTCTGATACTCGGAGCCCAGGGTCTTCCTCATGGCGGAGGTTGCATCAAGGGTTGCGAGGAGCCGTACCTCCATATCGTAGAGGCCCGGCCTAGTGTACTCCTGCAGGTACGTGTGGGCCAGGTTGCCCCACTTGCATGACTCCTTGATGAGATCGATCTCCTCCCTGCTTTTCAGAAGCTTGATGTCCCACAGGTACTGGCCGTCGGCGACCAACTCCGCGTCGGGCATTAGGTCGCTGAGCTTGGGTCCCAAATACCCCATGGTTCCGCCGGCCCCAGCGGGGTTATCGGTGCCTATCCTGGCCTTCCCGTAACCCAGCTCTCCCAGCCAGTCAACAAACCTATTCATGGGGTGCTTCTCCCCTGGGTAGTCAAGGTATGTGTAGCAGTCTCCTATCAACGGAGTCTGAAGTTTCAGGTGATCCGCCTCAAGGAGAGGCCCGAGGAACTTGGGTTTTCCGTCGGTTTCCACCAGTAGGGCGGCGGGTCTCTCCGTCACCATGTGGTAGAAGTGGCTGAAGTAGAAGATGCTGACGCCGCTCGTGACGAGGTATGCGTCGAATTTCTCTTCCTCCATGTGGGTCCTGAGTTTGGCAAGCCTGTTGCCGTACTCCTTCCAGCTTATCCTTAGCTTGGGCATTTTTATCAAAATGATCTGGCGGTTTTATGGTAATAACACCATCGAAAAACTGCAGCGTTAGCCTAACCGCTACCGCCGACCTCTATCATAATGATTCTATATGAACGGGTCAGCTCGCTTCTTTAACGTAGGCGAATTGCAGGTTAGATACCACCTCATCTAGTTGTTTAAGCTCCTCCTCAGAGACGAAGGGTTGAAGCTTCTCCACCAGCATCTTGGTTGTATCAATGGCTACCCTCGCCTTCTCCAAGTCCTTGGTTGGCTCCTGGTCCTCGGCGAGCTTTGCTCCCAGATACAGCACCGATTTTGTCGACGTGACGCTGATGAAGAACTGCAGTATCTCCTCGATATCAAGCTGAAGAAGTTCAACCGGCTGACCGCTTGGATCTGACATAGCTACAAGAGGTGAGACCCCAGTTTAAGTCCTTTATCAAACCCCTAACGCCAATCTGGAATCGTGTACAATAATAAGCCCCTTTTTAAGCAATTATCTTAGCCAAACGGCTGTGTAACATAGTTTTATTACCGCCGGAGGGGGGGGTTTTGGCAGGTAGTTCGTGTCTCCTTTCTCCACAATTGGGCCGAACTACCACTTCTTGACATAACCAGAGGGTTTTGAGGCACCTGAACACGGGAAACCTACCCCAAGAGGGAAAATTAGACTAGTAAAAGGAGGCGCTCCCCCTTGTGCTCGGTCCGCTTCACGGTGTAACCCCGGGACTCAATACTCGATACAACGAATGACACCTGTTCCAAGGATAAGGCGGGCTCAACATCCGCCTTGGCCAAAAAAATGGCAGCATCCGGGTCAAACACATCGACCTTACGCCTCCTGATGACATCAATATCAGCCTTCTCGACGGCTAGATGATGTAACGCACCCGCCAATAATCGCCGGAGCTCCTTCCTTCTCTCCTCGACCATCTCGTTGACGGTCTTGTCCTTTGGCTCCATCTAATCAGAGGCCCTTCTCATGATCTCGGACTGGTAAACCTCGAATTCATCCTCTGTCAGGTCTATTCCGAACTTGGTCTTGAGCCGCTCTATAATCGCCCCGGTGTCATTGGCTCCCGCCGCGGCCTTTGGGATGATGTTGCACATGTCCTCGACGATGTTCCAGGGGAACACTACCCATCTCCAGGTGATCTCGTCGCCGTAGTAATCTGGAGTGAACTTGCCGCCGCTGATATGACGTAGTGTCGCGGTCCTGATATTCCGTGGATTCATGGTCTTGATGTAATCCACCGCGACCTTCATGCTCTCGCCCGTGTCGGTGATATCGTCCACGACTACCACATCTCGCCCAGACAGGTCGATATCGAAAGGGAACTTGATCTTCGCAGTCCCATCGAGTGTCGCAGTAACCCCCCAGTGCTCGACCTTTAGGCTTACCAGGTCCTTGACCCCAAGGTAGTCACAGAGAACGCGGCTGAGGACCCAGCCCCCGCGGGCTAGGCCGACCATGAAGTCAGGCTGGTAATCGTCTTTCTTCATTTTCTGGGCAACCTTCTTTGCTAGGTTGTTGAAGAGCTCCCAGCTCATTATCTCGCACTCAAAAGAATCGTCGGACATTTCCAAGATACATGATACATTAACTGGTTTAATGTTTTGGAAAAAAATAGAAAAAAAGATAAGAAAAAGGGATTAAGGAGGACCTGGCCTTGAGAATCCGTTCGCTGACAGAGCAGCGTCATCCCAAGCGACAGAGATCTCGATGCCGTTGTACTGACCATAGCTAGTGAAGCCATCCTCAGTAAAGCCCCAGATATCAAAGATACCCGGTTTCCTGTCTCCGTTCTCGTCAAGGTCAACCCATCCAGAAGTACCGTAATAGTTCCTCGGAACAGTTGGCCACAGAGGAGCAACATCGTTTGCGTCAACGCTACCCGCCTCAATAACGCTATGAGCTAACGCATATGATGCGTCATAGTCTGTCCCGGTATAGAAGCTAGCTGGCTGTGCAACCAGATCATAGTAGCGCTCATCGAGACTCATCCACTTCCAACTCTTTGCGAGAGTCATAAGTGAACTAAAGTCTCCGACAGCGTTCTACAATCCTTCAGCGTCGTCGATCATCCTCTGGCTCCTGCCCGAGGACTCCGCGCGCGCGTTCCTGACTCTTATCCAACATCAGTAGTTTACTAAGTTAATCACAAAATTGGACAGGTATAAATCCACAAAAAGGGTCATATGTAATGAGAAAGGATGAAGGACTGCCCGAACTGCGGAACCGAGAACAGGGACCAGGCCATCTATTGCCGAAAATGCGGAGAGAGGATGTCCCAGAGCATCTACGTAAAGCCAAAGGAGTCGTTGGGCATCGTTCATATGGGGGTGCTCCTCCTGGGCGTCATTCTGCTCATCACATCGTTCGGGCTCATCATGGGAGGGACCACGTTGAGGTCAATCCAGACCTTGGTTGTGGACGAGGACGGCTACATTACCAGCGACCCTGCCACCGTTGACATATCGGGCTACGCCATCGTGCTTGAGGACATGGAGATAGATGGGAATCCAATGGCTTGGAGGTGGATACAGAGCAGGGGAGGCCTCTTGAAGCTAAAGATAGTCACAGAGAGCAACGACCCCGATAAGGAGATATTCATAGGCGTGGCGAGGGAATCGGACATTCATTCATTCCTTCAGGACGTGGAGTACCAGAAGGTCATCGACATGAACTTCGATGAGGAGAGCTACGAGCTTGTCTTCTCAGACGCCGACTTCATGCTCCACCCAGGAGGCTCCCCGTCGGTACCACCCACCGTGCACAGCTACTGGGTGGCCCACACATCAAGCGCGGAAGAGCAGGAGCTTATCTGGGAGCCAATGGTGGGCACATACAACATAGTGATCATGAACGCCGATGGCTCTGAGGGAATAGACGCGGAAATACAGGTAGGAGCCAGCGTGCCGTTTTTCGGTAGCATCGCAAACATCCTAATTTCCGTGGGCCTTTTCGTGGGAGCAATCGGAGGGCTGATGATATACTTTACCCTCAAGAGGCCCCAACCCTAAACCTTTTTCAAGAGCAACTCAATGATGGATGTAACAAGCGGTTAAGAAACCGCGATTTCACGGTGAAAAAATGGAAAAAGATTACAAGGAAATGCTGAGCAGGGCCTACAAGAATCTACCCGACTTGGTAGCTGAGGTGGATAGGTTCCAGATCCCGAGGGCAATAGTGAGAAGGCAGGGAAGGCGAAGCGTCATCCAGAACTTCAGAGAGATCGCAGAGAGGCTGCAGAGGCCACCAGAGCACATACTAAAGTTCCTGTTAAGGGAGACGGCGACCAGGGGCAACTTTGACGGAGACAAGGTAGTCTTCCAGGGAAGGTTCAACGCGGACAGCATAAGAAACCTCATCGAGATATACACGAACAAGTACGTCATCTGCCCGGTCTGCGGCAGGCCAGATACCAACGTTGTGAGGGACAAGCGGCTATCGTTCCTCCAGTGTGACGCATGCGGCGCCCGTAGCAGCATAGGGAAGAATTAGGATGAGCAAGGTCTACGTCAAGACAATGACCCGCGGAAGGAACAGGGTAGTCGCGGTCTGCGACGAGGAGATACTTGGCGAGACCCTTGAGGGTGGCAGGGTACCTTTCAAGGTCAGTGAGGGCTTCTACAGGGGAACCCTTGGCGAGGTCGACGAGGCCATCGCGGCAATGAGGCAGGCGACCATCTGCAACCTTGTGGGAAAGGCAATCGTCGAGGCCGCCATCGAATGCAACATGGTCCACGAGAGGGCTGTCATCTACTTCGGGGACATCCCGCACGCCCAGATCGTAAAATTCTAAGTCAGTTTGACCCCATCTGGGGTCCCTTTTAGGACACCGCGCTCTATGAGGTAATCTATACTGTTCTCTGTCTCGTTTGACGTGAAACCCTGCCTGGACATCTCCTTGACGAGCCACGCTGGCTGGTAGATGAAGCCGGGAATCCTTATGGTTCTGATTATCTGCCTGCTGCAGGCGTTGATACGGGCCTCGTTGCTCATCTTGGGTCCAGATATGGTCTCAATCCTTGCCGTCAGGGGCGCTGCCGCTATCCCCAGGGTCTTCCTGACGTGGTTGTGGAAGTCCTTCGTGAAGTTACCCCCGTGGAAAGTGAGGACCCTTTTGGGTTTGACCCCCCTGATGAAGCCCATCAATCCCTTGTAGTCTGCGTGGTCGCTAAGCGGGAACGCGACCCGTTTCCTCCCCATGATGGTCGCCCACCCTGAGGTCAGGGCGATCTCCTGGTTGGTCCTGAAAGGCTTGCTACCCTTCGGGGTGATGATGGCGCACTTGCCCGAGTCCAGAAGGTCCTTTCCCTCATCTGAGTCGGCGTCCACCGAGTCCAGGTTGTACCCCTTGCTCCTGTACAGTTCCGTGACCCTGGTGGCGCTCTTGTTTGTCACGACAGGCAGGTTCGTGTACTGGTTAAGAATACTGATGACCTCCTGGGCGTTACCGATGCTGTCGGTCTTAAACGTGGGTATCCTGCCCTGAAGGACTGTGTTGACCGCCCACTGGTATATCTCAACAGCCACATCAGCCCTCTTAGGAAAGTTAAACATGGGCGCGCCGAACGTGGTCTCGATGACGAGGATATCACAGTCAACCTTGGTGGCCGGGTCCATGGTGAAAGTGTCCTCGGTGCACAGGTCCCCCGTGTATAGAACTGTCCCCTCGGGGGTGTTGATCTCGAACTCCACGCTGCCAAGGACGTGCCCCGCGTTGTGGACCTTCACCTCGATATCATCGATCTTGACGGTGTCACCTACCTTGATCGGCTTCAAGCCGCCCAGCCTCTTCCAGCCCATAACCTCCAAAAGGTCGAATGTTTCCTGGGTCGCGTACTTCTCTCGACCCGGGTGCTTGAACGCCGCGGAGTGGTCAGAGTGGGCGTGGCTCACAAAAGTGGGGTAGCTATGGGTGTTCCGAGTGGGATCAAGCATGATGCCCTGGTCCCCGTACTCGACCACTATGCCCCCGAACTTTCTGACCCTCAACTCCACGTAATTGCTCACTCAACCTATAGGTTTGGGATAAATTGCCTCAAATACCCTGTCGGCTCTATTTAATGACGACGGTCACCTTGTCTGGAGCTTGATGATGGCCTGCGCAAGGTCCCCATCGCTGTTCTCCAGAGCCGCCCTGGCCTTTTCTATGCTGACGTTGGCCTGCTGGGCAACAAGCAGGATGTCCTCCTCCGGGAGCACCAGCGGCTCCTCCTCCACCGGTGCGACCTCTACGGCTCCCGCTGCCTGTATCTTCCTCTCGGTCTCGCGTCCCCCGGCAACCTGGTACATCTTGGTGCCCTGGACGTTGATGCTCGTGACCTGGGGGCCTTCGATGACTATCTCCTTGTTGTCGCCCTGCAGTATAACGCGCTTAATGTCGCCTAACTCGTCCATGTTCATGCCCATCTGTTTCATCATTCTTCGGGCACGCCGGCTATCCATCCTTGTCAAAGAGTTCACCTAACCATCTTACCGGGTTCATGAATTTAAATCCTGAACCAGAGAAGAATTAATAGAAAAATGGGATTAAGCGGTTTTGGCCGCCGCCTTCACCGTGTTCCTCAGGAGCATGGCGATGAGCATGGGGCCGATCCCGCCTGGTACCGGGGTATAGGCTGACGCCTTCTCGTAGACCGCCGGGTCAACGTCTCCGAAGACCTTCTTTCCCTCGTAGTTGTTGCCGTTGTCCAGGATGATGACGCCGTCCTTCACCATGTCCGCGGTGATGGCGTGCTTCTTGAACATCTCGGTGCAGATCACGTCCGCCGTCTTAGCAAGTGTCGGGATGTGCGGGCATTTTGCACCCGCTTGTGTGATCCTTGACTTCATGTTCATGACGTAGGCCGCCATTGGCTTGCTCATGAAGTTGGTCCCACCGGCTACCAGCCAGTGCTTTCCCTCCGGGCTGATATCGTATCTCTTGAACAGCTCCATGATGGCCTCAACGCCCGCGGGCAGGTAGCATTCCTCGCCCATGAGCACCTTGCCGAGGGCGCTGGGGCTCAGTCCGTCAACGTCCTTCTCGTTTGCGATGGCCTCCACAGCCGATAACTCGTCAAGCCCCTCCGCGAGGGGCAGCTGTACCATGATGCCGTGTATCTTTGGGTCCGCATTCAGCTTCTCGATGAGCGCCTTGAGCTCCTCGTCGGTGGTCTCCTCCAGGTGGTGGAACTCCGCGTACATGCCGACCTTTGCGGCCCTCTTGGTCTTTAGCTTCACGTACCTGACGCTGTACTTGTCGTCACCGGTGAGGACGACGGCCAGTCCGGGGACGACCCCCTTCCCTGCCAGCTTCTCGACCTCCGCGGTGATCTCCTCCATAACGATAGCCGTTGTGGCTTTTCCGTCTAGTATAGTTGCCATTTTAACTCAGTCCCTTGATTACTCCGTTCTCATCAATATCCATATCGTTGGCCGCGGGCTTGCTCGGGTGCGCCGGCATCGTGTTGATGTCGCCACAGTAGGCGATGATGAAGCCTACGCCTGTGCTCGGCTTGAGCCTGACGATGGGCAGCACGTAACCCTCCGGTGGCATGCCCAGCAGCTTGTCGTTGTCGGTTAGGCTCAGGGGCGTCTTGGCCATGCAGATGGGCAGCTTGTCGAAGCCCAGTTTCACTATCTTCCTGAGGTTCTTCCTGGCCTCGGCATTCAGCTTGATGTCAGCCACCTTGTACATGTTTGTCGCTATCGTCCTGATCTTCTCGTCAACGGGCATGTCCAGGTCATACAGGTAATGGAAATCGCTCTCCTTCTCGACCTCCTCAAGGACGATATTGGCCAGCTCTAATCCGCCCGGACCTCCCTTAAGGACAGTGTCGGTGAACGCGGCGGGTACCCCCGCCTCCTTGGCCCAGTCCAGTACCACCTTGATCTCGTCGTCGCCGTCAGTGTGGAAGTGGTTCATACAGACCACCGGCCTGAGCCCGTACTTCCTGACGTTGTCAACCTCGTTGGCCAAGATAGGTAGCCCTGCCTTGACTGCCTCCGCGTTGACCTCCTTGAGGTTCTTGTACTTTATGCCTCCATGGCGTTTCAGTGCCTTTATCGTGGCCACCACGACAACCACGCTGGGCTTTAGGTCTCCTGCCCTGGACGCGATGTTGAGGAACTTTTCCATCCCCAAGTCCGCCCCGAAACCGGGCTCGACTACCACATAGTCTGTGAGCTTCAGCGCCGTCTTGATGGCAGCCAGGCTTGGGCAACCGTGGGCGATGTTTGCGAATGGCCCGCCGTGGATGATGGCGGGGGTGTTCTCAAGCGTCTGGACCAGGTTTGGGTTCACCGCATCCTTCATGAGGATGGCCATGGCGCCTATGCCGCCGACTTCCTTGGCCTTGACCGCCTCGCCCTTGCTGTTATAGGCTAGGGTGATCTCGCCCATCCTCTCCTTGCAGTCCATGAGGTCCTTGCTGATGGCGTGGATGGCTGCGATCTCAGATGCGGTGGTGATCTCAAAACCAGTCTGGTAGGGCCTCCCACCGTTGGAGTCGCCTAGCCCGACCACGATGTTCCTGAGGAACCTTGACTCGATGTCCAGGACCCTCTTCCACATGATCTGCTGGGTATCAATGTCCAGCTTGTTCTTCCTTTGGATCGAGTTCTCCATTAAGCTGGTCAGTAGGTCATGGGCGCATGTGATGGCGTGGAGGTCTCCAGTGAAGTGGATGTTGATGTCATCCATTGGCACGACCTGGGCGTAACCGCCTCCCGCTGCGCCGCCCTTGATGCCGAACACTGGGCCCATGCTGGGCTGCCTCAGCACAACGATGTTCTTTTTCCCTAAATGGCCTAGTGCCTGCGCCAGCCCTACTGCCATGGTGGTCTTTCCCTCACCTGACTTGGTGGGGGTCACCGCGGTAACAATTATCAGCTTGCCATCAGGCCTGCCCTCTCTCTCCTTGAGGACGTGGGGCAGAATCTTGGCCTTGTATTTTCCATAAAGTTCGATATCGTCGCCGGTGAGCCCCAGGCCCCCGGCGATCTCAGAGATGTGCTTCATATTCGCGCTTTGAGCAATCTCTATGTCTGGAGGAATAGCCATATTGAATCAAGAATAATCCCCAGAGCAATTTTTAACAGTTGTTAATT
>RCNB010001845.1_pt1 | contig 13209 bp, 15 predicted proteins | sample 2041321 | NCBI WGS metagenome assembly RCNB01 (sample SAMN09708232, study PRJNA481090) | Marine sediment metagenome, whole genome shotgun sequencing project. | reverse complement strand
GATGCTCAAAAGTGAGGAGGTGATCAGAAATCCCAGCCCAGTGTAACCAATTACCCTCCCTACAGTATAAAGCATCCCTGAGCTAAAAACATACGAGGTGTGGTCTACCCTCTTTAAAATGTAAGAAACTGCAGCAATATTTGAGGCCAGGGGGCAGGGGCTAATTGATGTTAATATGCCCAACCACAGGGCGGATAAAAGAGGGAAGATAATTCCTTCCACTAGATGTTCTCCAGATATTGTTGGATTTCTGATTGAACATATTCGTAAAATTTGTCCCTGTCATTTAGGTAGTCCCACACCTTAGTAAGATTTTTCCACTTGACCTGTTTCCCATCCTTGAACTCCGCAACAATGAGAGATCTGGTATAGAGCTGATAATCCTCAGTAAAATGTTTATTTTCGGGCTGGTCGGTATTGATGATGGTGAAGGTCAGCTTCTTTGTTTTAAGCTCTTCCGTAAAGTATTTATCAATAGCCTCTCGTGAGTACTGCTCTATCTTTTTGCAGTTGCTACATCGATAATTCCCGTGGAAATAGAATGCAACAACTTTCCCTGACCATTCTGTGTGAGATGCTGCTCCGGTTTCACCTGCTTTTGCAATGACTGCACTTATGAAAAAAAAACAGATAATGAGTAAGCACAGTATTATAACTTTTATTTTATCCTTCATGGTTCCCCCTTCTTTTATTTTAAGCAAGGATTTTCTTTATTTCATCCACACTGAGAACTTTCCCTACCGACTTTACCTCACCGTCCACCGCAAAAGCCGGTGTCATCATCACCCCTGCATTCATGATTTTTTGAATGTCTTCCACCTTTTCTATTTCAGCATCAAGGTTCAAATCTTTTACAGCTTCCTCGGCATTCTGAAAAACCCTTTTGCATTTGGGACAACCTGTTCCTAAAATTTCAATCTTCATATCCTTACACCTCCTTTTGATTTTGAAAAAAAATCAATTAATTTCCCGATTATCAGGTAAAGAGAGGATGAACTCCTTTAGCTCATCTCGTACTCTTCGAAACATTTCGATTTTTTCTTCCCTGCTTCCTTCTGCAGCCGCTGGATCGGAAAATCCCTGGTGTATTCTCTCTCCCGACCCTGGGAACAAAGGACAGGTTTTTGCCGCATGATCACAGAGAGTCACGATGTAATCAAACTCCCTTTCTGCATACTCATCCAGATGTTTAGACCTCTGAGCGGAAATATCAATCCCTATCTCCTTCATCACCTCTATTGCCAGAGGATTAATCCCTTTTGGTTCACTTCCGGCAGAAAAAACTTCAAACTTGTTACCCCGCAGATGCCGCATCATCCCTTCTGACATCTGACTGCGTGCGGAATTTCCCGTGCAGAGGAAAATAACGCTCTTTCTTCCTTCTTTTTCCATAAATAATCTCCAGAATTAAAAAACTACTACATTACCTTTCAATAACTTAACTCTGCTGCCGAGGCTGAGCGAAAGGAACCGCAGGTGCGTTTGCAAAACCCGACCAGCATCAACATGACCGGCACTTCGATTAAGACACCCACCACGGTTGCCAGGGCGGCACCTGATGAAAGACCGAAGAGCATGACTGCTGTAGCAATAGCCACCTCGAAGTGGTTGGAAGCTCCGATCATGGCCGCAGGAGCCGCATCTTCATATGTCAGGTTTAATAGTTTTGCAAACCAGTACCCCAACCCGAAAATCAGTACCGTCTGGATAAACAGCGGCACGGCAATCCAGAGGATCGTCAGCGGATTGGCAATGATTACGTCACCTTTGAAGCTGAACAACAGCACCAGCGTGATCAGCAGGGCGATGATCGTAATGGGTGTGAGAACATGCAGAAATTTATCTTTAAACCACTTCTCTCCCTTTGCCGCGATGATTAATTTGCGGGAGAAATAGCCTGCCACCAGCGGCAGGGCGACATAAATGACTACGGACAAGAGCAGCGCCTGCCAGGGGACGGGTAGCCTTCCAACGCCAAGCAAAAAACCGCCCAGCACGCCGTACAGCAATAACATTGTGAGCGAATTGATGGCCACCATGACCAGTGTCAGCCCGTCACTGCCGCGAGCCAGGTATCCCCACACCAGAACCATGGCCGTACAGGGCGCGATGCCAAGGAGAATGCATCCGGCAAAATAGCTGCGCCACAGGGGAATCTGCAGCATTTTTATACCATCCTGCAACACCACGGTTCCTGCACCATGGGTTGCCCCCACCTGCAGGTCAAGTCCGAACGGCATCTTCACGATATCAATGGCCTCTGCGCCGATGATACCCCGGAAGAGAAAACCTAAAAAAAAGATCGCAATGCCGTACATGGTAAACGGTTTGACACACCAGTTGATAAAAAGGGTCAGCAGAACCGGTTTGCCGCTTTTACCGGCTTTTACGACACTGGCAAAATCAATTTTGACCATAATGGGATACATCATGAAAAAAAGACAAATCGCTATGGGGATAGAGACCACCGGGGCTCCGTTAACGAAAATGGCCATGCTGTCAAGTTGCTGTGCCACGCCGGGCGCTATTTTACCGAGCACTATGCCGCCCACGATACAGAGCCCGACCCAAAGGGTGAGATAACGCTCAAATATACTGGTCATTTTCCTGTCGTTTGTCAGAACCTCATTCTTCATCTACGTCCTCCTTCACTATAATGGGGTAGACAGTTCTCGAATACGGATATTTTTCTTTCTTCGGGCATAACCTAATCCTCCTTTCTAAGTACAATAAGTTAGTTAGTTTTATGAAACAAAATAGCCAAAAATCATTCCGGTAATAGTTGCCATAACTACTACCAGCACAATAAAAACCAACGTTTTCTTTATCCCCATGATACTTCTGATAACGAGCATATTAGGAAGCGAAAGGGCAGGACCCGCTAAAAGCAGAGCAAGGGCTGGACCCTTCACCATACCCAGCTTCATAAGCATTTCAGTAATGGGAACCTCGGTCAGGGTAGCAAAGTAGAAAAACGCTCCCACCACAGAGGCAAAAACATTTGAAAAAAAGCTGTTATCTCCTACCAGCAACGCTACCTGCTTCTCCGGGATAAACACGGAAATAAATCCTACCATAAATACTCCACCGTAGAGAAGCGGCACCAGGAGCTTGGTAAAATCCCAGGTGGCCGACATCCATTGGCCAACCTCTTCACGCGAAAACCACGAAGACACCATTGCTAAAATTGCCAGGAACATTATTCCTGCCAGATACCAGCGGATGTTGTGGATAGTCAGGGTGAGGCTGGGTACCGGCTCGATAGCCTTAATTTCTGAACGATCGTAGGTTTTTACTTCTTCCGTAGTCTCTCCTGCCTCATCGTACACTTGCAAGGTAAAGGTATCTTTTGTCTCATAGCGCACATGCACTTTCATTTCTGACCCATCTTTAAGTGTCACCTTGGCGACGCCAGGGTTATACCAGTCACTAAAGACAAGGAATAAGATCATACAGAGGAAGTAAAGGGATGTTTTCCACAGGGGACGGCCATCTTCTGGAGATTCAGGCATGTGCAGGGATGCTTCAGCTTTTTTCTTTTCTTCTTTTCTAAACACTATTGCCATGAGAAGGCCTATAACAACAGCAAATACAATAGCCCCCATGGCACGGGCTATGCCTATGTCAGACCCAAGTACCCTGGCACTTAGGAATATAGCCAACACATTAATAGCAGGCCCTGAATAGAGAAAAGCAGTAGCTGGACCAAGGCCTGCACCCAGGCTGTAGATCCCGGCAAACATTGGTAGCACACTGCATGAGCATACCGCCAGCACACATCCCGAAACCGAGGCAACGCTGTAAGCCAACATTTTATTTGCCTTAGGGCCAAGATAGCGCATCACGGATGCCTGGGAAAGAAAGGTAGTAATTGCTCCTGCAATAAAAAGAGCTGGTACCACGCAGGCCAGGGTGTGTTCCCGGGCATACCACTGCAATAACCTGAAAGCCTCAAAGATGGCTTCTTTTATTTTTGGATTGCCTAAGGGTAGAAGGTAGGCAATCACAAAGATACCGGTCAGCCATGCGAACTTTTTCCATTCCTCTTTCATCTATTATTTTCCTCAATGCATTTCATGCGATCATCTAACCTCAATCTTTCCTAACTCCAAAAGTAGCAATTTTACCCGTTTATTCAAAGTAGTTATTGAGCTAATTAGCCATATTGCTAATACTTTTCCAAAAAAATTAAACCTTACTGCACAATTCCTTCCTGTTCAGGGTCTTTATTTTCTTAATATCTTCTTTAATTTTAGGGTCATCGTTAACCCATTCTTTTAAGTGAGACTGAATAACAGGAGCATATTGATTTATCTTTTCCTCACAGAGGCTGTAATCAATCCAGGGACCATTTCTCTCATCCTCCACCAATCCGGCATCCTTCATCAAACTGAGATGTCTGGAAACACTGGGTCGTGTAATGCCCAATGCTGCGGATAATTCACATACACACATCTTTTTTTGCTGAAGCATCTTTAAAATCCTGAGACGGTTTTTATCCGCAAGCGCCTTAAATACCTTGACCAGTTCTCTCACAGCCGTTTTCCTATAAAAGAGGTAGTTAGCTAATTAGCTAACTGTAAAATAGCCTTTCTGTCTATTTTTGTCAAGGGGAAAATGCTTAAAAAATACTTGACTCTGTACTTAGATAAAGGGTTTAGAATCATTTATAGGAGGTGAAGAAATGGAAATTTTACTATAGGCCAGTTAGCCAAAAAAGCGCAGGGGAACATCGAAACGATCCGTTATTATGAAAGGCGAGGACTTATACAAATATATAAGGTTATATAATCATGGTTTACAGCGGGAAATTATACTATGAAACTTGGATTTGTCGAAAAGGTTGGGTCAATCGGATCCATAATTGCAGCAGCGGCTTGTCCGGCTTGTTTTCCTCTCCTCGCAGTCGTAGGAGCAGCTCTGGGTCTTGGTGTGCTACGTCCGTTAGAAGGAACTGCATTCCTGGCATTCCAGGTTCTTGTTGGTGTCGCACTGGTCGGTAATATCATTTCCTTTCTAAATCACCGGGAGCTTCTCCCTCTGATAGTGGGTATCATAAGTCCTTAACACCAGCTTCCCTGTAAAAGATTCTTTAATGCCTGAGCGTGTCTTTATCTCCAGGCTATATTCTTTCCCTTTCTGTATATTTTTAAGCTTGTATTTTGCTAAAACTAGCGAATTGCTGCAGCACCTTCACGATTGATAATGCTACTCAGAGTTTCTCCAGGCTGGGCAACACGCAATCTGGCTATGGCATTTCTCAGGATTGTGAAGACCCTTTCCTTGCTTGTAAAAGATTCAATGGGAACAGCAAGGGTGTGATGACGTCCTGCTGAACCTCCAGCAATAACAAGGAACCCCCTTTCTTTGACAACCAGTTTCCCAGTTGGACAATCCCTGGCACAGAGCTCACATTGTGCACATGTTTTTCGATTAATAACAGGGCTATCATCAGTAAGTTGGATCGACTTATTAACGCACATTTTCAGGCATGTCCCACACAGTGAACACTCCTCATCGGTAATATCTACTCGATGCTGCATGATAATGCCGAAATCCTTCAAGTATGGGCTCACACAACAGTTAGGACACCCGGTCATTACCACATTGAACTTGCTGGCACCGTGGAGAGCAACTGTTGCAAGGTCAGCCATAATTTCAGTAAGATTCTCTTCTTCCATAATAGATTTTATTGACCTCAGCATTTCTTTGAGTGTATTCCTGACAAGAGTAGAGTTTTCTCCGTATTTTGTGTAGCAGACATCAATATGATAGAGAGCATTTTCATCCTCGAAAAAAAGATCCTCCTCAATGGCTGGTGCAGGTCCGGTACCCTGAATAAAGGCTTTCATCTCTTCAGTCTTTTCTTTACCAACAAGATCTCCATAAATCTCCTCTGTTTCTTTTACCACCTCGACTGTTACAAGATCGCGACCCTGGTGCCTTGCAATCTTTTCGGATTGCAAGCGGGCATATGATAACATCATAGGAGGTACTGGCAGTATTTCATGTGCTTTCCTGGCATCTTCATTCCACTCCATAAAGTTCTCCTTTCTTTGTTTGATGATCGGTTTAAAATGGTCAAGAACAAATATGCTATCATAAAGGAATCATACAAAATTTTCAGATTACTTTACCTCCGATGATAACATCAGCTACTTCAGATGTTTTCTTGTGTTTTGTATGAATTTTAATTTTCTCTTGAAACTTCCCCTTCGGTAGTCTATTTTTATCTAATTTGATGATGATAGAATATTTTTCTCCCTTCTGGTTATTCTCTACTTCTGCTGTAATCCAACCAGCGCTTGGTTCAATCTTTCCTATAGTCAAACCGTCTCCCCTCGCATTACTGACCATCACCTCTCTCTTAAGGCTGTTTAAATCAATAACCTCCTTGCTGGTATTTATAATCCCAAAATAAACGAAATTAGGAGCTACCTTTATCTCACTCTGCACTTTGCCCATAACAAAAATGTCAAGTTGAGGTTTTTTTAAACTGTTGGTCTTTAACACCACCTTCCCTTGAAAAGATTCTTTTATGCCGGAGTGGGTCTTGATCTCCAAGCTATATACTTTCTCTTTCTCCATGGTTTTAAGCTTATATTTTATCTTATCCTCGATCGTAGATGTGATATCTGTTATCTTAAAAGGCTGTTCTTCAAGTGAGGTAATAGTTAATTTTATCTTAATCTTATCTCCTGCATACCCTTTTAGCATCACCCGAGAACCAGGTTTGACACTGATATACTGCTTTGTATTTTTCTTCTGACCAGAAGCGCCACAATTGGACTTGCATCCTCACCCGGCGGCGCATTGATAAGGCAGTGATACTGTTAGAAAACAGAGTATAGCGACAAGACGGAAAACTTTTTTTACAGTAAACATTTTAAAACCTCCTTAGTTAAATTAAGTTAATTAAACGCTCACAGGTTAAAAAACCTTTTTTATTGAACAATCCTTCCCTCATGAAGGTGTATCCTCACCGTGCCAAAATCTGCTGCCGCCGGACTATGGGTTACCATAATAACAGCAATTTCCCTCTCGATAGTGAGGGCCTTGAGCAGCTCCAGGATTTCCTGCGCCAGTGATGGATCAAGATTACCCGTGGGTTCATCGGCAAGTATCAACGATGGGTTATTTGCTATTGCCCTGGCAATTGCCACCCGCTGCTGTTGTCCAGCCGATAACTCTCGTGGGAGATGGTTTATTCGTCCCCTAAGTCCCACACTGTCCAAAAGATCAGTAGCACGTTTTCTTTGCTTATTTTTATCCATTTTTTGAAGAGACAAAGGAATCATCACATTCTTAAGCGCAGAAAGGTAGGGGATGAGACTGAAATTCTGCATAACAAAGCCAACGTGTTTGCGGCGAAACTCTGCCAGGCCATTATTGGATGAAGAGTACAGAGCGTTATCTCTAAAAAAAAGTTGTCCTGAAGACGGGTGTATCAGACCTCCCAGTGAAAGCAACAATGTTGACTTCCCCGAACCGGACGGACCTGTTATGGTAACAAACATGCCTTTTTCTACATTAAAGGTTACCCCATTCAAAGCGTCAACTGGTCCATCTGCATGGGGATACTGTTTTGAAAGCTTTTCAACTCGTAATAGCATTTTACACCTCCTGCATAATGCTGAAAGGCTCGATTTTCGTTGCCAGATATGCAGGTAGCAAAGAGCCTAAAATCGCAATTGCAATTGACAGCACAATCGACCACACCAGAAAAACTGGAACAGGTCGAACCATAATGCCCGCCAATTGTGGTCCCAGTATCACACCGGCTATAGTCCCGATTACATATCCAAGTACACCTCCAACCAATCCAAGAATAGTCGCTTTGACTAAAAGCATTGTGTAAATGCTTGATTTGGGAGTGCCAATCATAAGGAGAATGCCAATTTCTTTTTTACGTTCATTCACATTTGCCCACATGAAGTTACCAATGGAAATACCCCCCACGAAAAGGATGATAATAAGAAAGATAAGCGACACCTTGTTCATCATTCGGTTGGTCTCGATTTGAGTAGAAACTATTTGACCAATGGTGGTAATACGGGTATCGGGAAGAATATTTCTGAGTTTATTCAATAAGCCGTCAGAGATTGCATTACAACATCCCATTATTTCGATAGCACTGATTTGACGTCCAATTCCAAGCAGGTCCTGGACTGTGTGCAGGTGTGCAAAAATACGATCGTCATCTACTATTCCGGTCTCTGGAAGTACTTTTGCAACACTAAATTCACTGCCTTTGATTTTAACTTTGCTACCCTCTGAAAGTCCTAATCGCTTCGCTGCTGCAGAGCCCACAAGACAATCATGCAAACCCAAAGCATCAACAGATTTCCTTTGAAGGCGTTCATCCTCAAAACCACTGGATTGATTAACGGGATTCGTCAGGGCACAGGTAGCTTGCAAATCATCACCTATAAGTCCCGCAGTTTGCCAAATTGGTTTTGAGGTTATCTCACTAGCGGGGAGGATTCCTGTCAGAACGATATTATACTCTCCAATCCTGACACGCCTGGTCAGTTTGGGAGAAAGGTTATCAACTCCCGGCAAAGTTGATGTTACTATCCGTTCCACATAGCCCTCAGGAAATGTAGGTGCATCTATGTCTGCCGTATAGTAGTCATCAACGCTTGCACCCTGGGGAAGAACCAGAATATTCGCACCGAGATTATCAAGATTAACTGCCACAGCTTTTTCCGAAACCATCGCTACGGAGCGGATTCCGACAATAACTCCAATACCGAGTGTAATAGCTAGAAGTCCAGAAATTAACTGTGACTTTCGGTGCCAAAGTTCCTGCCATACTAAACTGTATATGTTCATATCTATTTACCTTGCTGATTACCTGGTCCACAACCTTTTTTGCTGCCACCCGGACAGCATCCACCTGCCTTTTTGGCTGCAGCATCCACCAATTTCTTAGCTTCGACTGAACCATTGAAAGCACCAGTTATCTTTCCTTGCGAATTGATAACAGAAGTTACAGGCTCAGTTGAAAGCTTATTAATCTTTAATTGTGACAGAAATAGATTTTCTTTTTCGTCGTCCATATCAATGGAAACAAATGCAGCCTTATTCTTAATCTGATTGCAGGCATTTTTGCAGGTTTCAAAAATCTTCGCTTGATCCACCATAGACTTTCGACTGGCAACAACAAAAACTGCTTTCCTTTCGCTTAATGCCTGAAGAACCTCTGCTTTTTTAGGCGATGGAATCATTTTTAACAAACTCTCAGGTGTTGCTTGATCAACAGTCAAGCCGCCAGCAGCCACACCGTTTGAGGCTACTACCAAAATCAATGGCAATTGTGCTCCTGCCAAACGATACTTTTTGACTAACTGGCTGTTGGTTGAATCAGCCCGGTTCATCTCAATGACAGTTGATTTGGTCACCTTTTTATTGGCTTGCTTTGCGATAATCACGGCTTTTTCTACTCCAGTTACCCCAGGCTCGGTGACAACCAGGAACACCGTTTTGCCCTTGTTGTTTGCTTTTTCAATATCGGTTTGAACTGAAGCCCAAATAGTAGCATAGCTGGCTAATACGAGGATTCCCATTAATAGATAATTAAATAACTTTTTCATGACTCCTCCATACTTTTGTAATTAAAGATTTAATATCTAGATTTTGTAACACTCCTCACTTTTTATTCCTTCAACACATTTTCCATTCTTTCTAAGAACCAGTCTCTTCTTTAGTCGTTCATTTTCCTCGCTAAAAAGTTTCTCCGGAAGGGATGAAACAGCCTCGAAAATGTGTTCCTGAAACCGATTTTTTAAATCTATCAGAGAATAGTAAACCCACCTTCCTTCCTTCTCCTCTTTCAAAAACCCAGCATTCTTTAAAGATTTAAGATGTCGGGAGACGTTATATTGATTCCCATTGAGAGAGTCCATAATTTCACAAACACAGAGCCTGGTTTCGGCCTTAATCAATAACCAGATTATTCTCAGACGAGTCTTATCAGATAACCCTTTGAAAAAACTGATAGTTTCTTCCATTTTTATCTCCTCATGATATGCATATATGCGCTTATAAGCATACGTAGAATATCAAACGAGTATTTTAATGTCAAGCATTAAAATCCGTATATTCTATCTTCTGTTTATCTATAATCCTCAAGTTTTCTATCAGTTCCTGGATCCCTGCTCCCCGATCAGAGTCGAGGACAAGTTTTGCAGGGATGACAGATAAGGATGGAACCGATTGAAAAAAACGTGTCATTCCCGCCCCGTATCAAGTACGGGATAAACTCCAGCGGGAATCCAGTATCGTTAATAATTTCATCGGGGCATTCAACTGGAGATTTCAGGATAACCAGATATTGAAAATCAAAGAGAATCAGGAAAAGTAGTGATTCTTCAATGAGTTAGATTGATGTGGCCTAGCCTACTCTTAATCAGTAGGTCTGCGACTCCTTCCCGAGAGTAGAAAATCTACAGTATTCCTTTCTTTTCTCGATTTCATTCATCATTTTTGGGGAATGTCCTGGAAAGCAAAAAGGAACAAACTAAATTTGATATTAATCCCAAATAAAATTATTTGTTTGAACAAGGTTTTATGGTAAGTGTAAGAAATGTTTTTTAAAACTTTCTTTCAACCTGTCATGAGGACACTGTTAGAGAATGATAGTCTTAGGCATTGAATCATCCTGCGATGAAACAGCGGCGGCAGTAGTAAAAGATGGAAATGAAATACTGTCAAATGTGGTTGCATCTCAGGTCGATTTTCACAAGAAGTATGGTGGTGTTGTTCCGGAGATTGCTTCTCGAAAGCATGTGGAATCTATTGTTCCGGTTATTAAAGAGGCTTTGGGAGAAGCTAAACTTACCCTGGATGATATTGGAGGAATTGCAGTGACCAAGGGTCCAGGATTGGTAGGATCTCTTCTTATCGGAATTTCAATGGCCAAGTCAATTGCCTATGCAAAAAACCTTCCTCTTATTGGAGTCAATCATCTCGAAGGCCATCTAAATACCATTTTCCTGGAAGAAACAGATCTTAAATTTCCTTTCGTTGGACTGGTTGTTTCAGGAGGTCATACCAATCTCTATCATGTCAGGGCTATGGGAGATTATGATTTTTTAGGACAGACAAGAGATGACGCAGCGGGTGAGGCCTTTGATAAAGTAGCAAAGCTTCTTGGTTTGGGATACCCGGGTGGAGTAATAATTGACAAGATGGCTAAGGATGGTAATGCTGCTGCTATAAATTTCCCTCGCGCCATTATTGCTAAAGATTCATTTGATTTCAGCTTTAGTGGTATTAAGACGTCGGTTTTGCACTATATAAAACGTCAGGATGGGGATATAAATAATGATCATGCAAAAGATATTGTAGCAAGTTTTCAAGAGGCAGTAGTTGATGTGCTGGTAACTAAAGTTGTTCAAGCTGCCAGGAGATGTAAAGTGAATAAAGCTATCCTGGCTGGTGGTGTCGCAGCCAACAGCCGTCTAAGAGAAAAAATAGCAATTCAATCTGAAAAAGAAGATATAGAGGTCTTTATCCCTTCCACTTATCTTTGTACTGACAATGCTGCCATGATTGCTGCCGTTGGCGACTATTATCTTGAAAAGGGCATTACCTCTCCCCTTACATTGAATGCCTCTTCACGTTTACCACTTGGTAAGCGCCTTGGAAAATCTGCAACTTAAGCTGAGTCCAAGCTATAGATGCTCCTGTTTTTTTTTCTTCTTCTTCCAGAAGAAGAAAAACAGGAGCAAAATGATTATTATAATTACAAATTGATTGTATCTCTTAACGATTGTTATGAAAACTTGCCAATTTTTCCCTAAAAAGTAACCACCGGAAATTAAAATAGCATTCCATATCATGCTGCTGAAAAGTGCAGCCAGTGTTGTGATGAAGCCCTTCATATTGGATATGCCTGCTATAAGTGAGATTGCTGAACGGGCTCCTGAAAAAAAACGGTTAGCTGCAATTATTCCAACCCCATAGCGTTGAAACCATTTTTCTGTTTGTAGAATCATTTTCCTGGAGAAAAAGCGGTAATTCTTTTTCAGGAAAAACTCTCTGCCATAGTGCTTTCCCGTAAAGAATAATACGAGGAATCCACCCATGCTTCCCAGAGTGGTTAAGGCATAAACAGTAAGCAAATCCAGTCTACCTACTCCAACTAGATAGGCTCCAAAGACCATTATTGTGTCACCGGGAATTGGGGGAAACACATATTCAATAAAAGCAATAGCAAAAAGGGAAAAATAGATTGTTTCATTAGGCAAATTGCTCAGCGTTACAATAATTTGTTCTAACATGATAATTAACTTTTGTTGTTATAATTAGTTGCTGACAGTATTGGATTTAAAGCAGATAAGTTGCCTACCTTATAATAATAAAGACTAAAAATCAAATAGAAGTGTATTTGATTTTTAGGGATGAGTTTTAACCCAGAATTTGCAGTAGACATCTACTGCGGCTTGCCCGGCTCATGACTTTAAGGCGCAGCCAAAAGTCATGTATATTATATCAAATTAATCTTCCGGAAAGCTCTTTAGAGCTTTCAAATCCTTGCTGCAACACTTGTTGTTTGCTTTGAAATCCCCGTGCTACTCACGGGGTTGCAAAGGGAAACTATCGGCACGTGCGTGCCTCTTTTGTTTCACCCTCCGGATGAAACGAAACTACCCGTTGTACGTGTAGTCGTTTACGACACGATTTTGCTCCTCAACATATCTACGGATATGCCTTCGTCGCAAAATCGCTCCAACTGCACGTTTCGCTACGGTTTTCTACGCCTCGCTACAATCCCTACTGCAAAATCTGGGTTTAACAAGTACAAATTTTACAAAAGGGTTTACTGGCAGATATTTTTATGTTATAAGGAGAGCAGAAAGAAGCTGGCAAACAAACTGTTAACAGGAGGCTAATGAGTCCTATGGAGGATCAAAGAAAATATAAACGTTTCCCCTCACAATTGAACGCTCGGTATTTGGAAGAAAATAAAGAGGAGTGGAAGGATTGTCGTATCATCAATGTCAGCCGTGAAGGGATGGGTGTTGAAGTATACATGCAAGAAGCAATTAATATTGGTTCGATTTTGCAATTGGAGATAGTTATTCCTGTTAGAAAAGAGCCAATTGATGCTATGGGTACCCTTATGTGGGTTAGAGATCTCAAGGAGGATCCAACGTTTAATTTTGTGGGTGGTATTAAGTTGATCACAATAGATCCTGATGA
>RCNB010005553.1_pt1 | contig 13213 bp, 10 predicted proteins | sample 2041321 | NCBI WGS metagenome assembly RCNB01 (sample SAMN09708232, study PRJNA481090) | Marine sediment metagenome, whole genome shotgun sequencing project. | reverse complement strand
AACAATTTTGCAACTACAGTATCAACAGCAACTTGATCATATCCGGCGAGGAGATAATTTTTAATCCGAGGAATCATTGTTCTTGGTCCAGCGCCATCTCCACATACGGTTCCATCAACTATTGCCATTATGTTTGGATGAATTTGTTTTTGAACGATTAATAAATCTACTAGAACTTCAGACATAAATTGATGACTAAAATGCCTTCTTTTAGTCAACAACCCTCCAAAAGCATTTTTCATAGCGCACGTTATTCCTCCATTCTTTGATTCTTCCTCTGTCTGTTTTAAGGAACCTCCAATCGCTCCAGTATGACCGTGAGTTTTCATTGTGGGCAAGTGAATTATTGGTTTTCCTATGTAAAATTCTGGAATTTTAAATCCTCCTGGAAATATTTTCGAATCTAGAACGTGTAATTTCTTATTTTTTAACGTAATAAATCGATGTTTTTGGGATTCATACGGTACAAAAGGAATTCTAGTTAAAGGTACGAACCTTACACCGTATTTATCTATAATAGGGCCCCACTTATTTCCTTTCAGTCCCTTTTCTATATTAGTCACAACAGTCCGATTTTCAGCTGTAAATATGTTTCTTGGTTCGTAACCATCTTCCAGCATGGTTTTAATGACGCCTTCTACTTGCCAAGGAGGGCTTGAACATGATGGGAAAAATTTTGACCAGCTTAAATTTAATTTGAGTATGTTTTTAGATTTTTTATCGTAGTGTTTACTATATTCTGCTAAATGCATTAATTTCTTATAATCCTCTAAAATCGTTTTAGGAGATGTTTTCACCACAAATATTTGGGACTGTTTGGACATGATTAATTAGTAAAATGTGATATAATTTATTTTTTTTATGAAATTGTCTTCAATACTGGATGTTTTCTTAAAGAATCTACGATATAATACAACAAGTCTGTTTAATGAAAAAACAATAAAGAAAAAGATAAAGAGCTGTAAGAAAAAAATAACTAATCTGAGACGAATTCCATCCCTTCGTAGGATGTAGGCTTTTCGCTTAAAGGTCTACAATACATGTAATGCTCGCCACCAAGTTCTACCCTCTTAGGACTGTTTAAATGACATCCATCATGTTCATTTTTCTCAAAACATCTTGGATGGAACGAGCAGCCACTAGGCGGATTTATTGGACTAGGAACATCACCCTCTAATATTATCCGGTTAGCTTTTGAACCCGGATCGAAAGTTGGCCTTGCAGAAAGCAGAGCTTTAGTATAAGGGTGCGTAGGAGTATAAAATACTTCGTCTATGGTTCCACCTTCAACCATTTTTCCTAAATACATTACTTGGACTCTATCGGCAATATGTTGAATAACGCTTAAGTCATGCGTAATAAACAGGTAAGATAAATCAAACCTCTTTTGTAGTTCTTTTAATAAGTTTAAAATTTGAGCTTGCACGGAAACATCTAAAGCAGAGGTTGGCTCGTCAAGTACAATAAGTTCAGGTCTTACGGCTAATGATCGAGCGATAACAATTCTTTGTTTTTGACCTCCAGAGAATTCATGAGGATATCGATCCAAGTGCTCTGGTTTCATTGATACGGTTTCTAGAAGTTCAAGGACTCTTCTTCGAATTTGACTTCGTTTTCTCATACCTTCTAAGATACGCAATGGTTCTCCTATAATATTTACAATTTTCCATCTTGGGTTTAAAGATGCATCGGGATCTTGAAACACCATCTGAATTTTTTTTCGTAGATTTTTCGAAAATTGTATTGTATTCATTTGTTCTTCTTCCGTTTTTTTTCGGAAACTTCTTGAGGACTTTACTATCCTATGACCTTGATATATAATATCACCCGATGTTGCAGGTACTAGATTCAATATGGTATTGCCAATTGTAGTTTTTCCACATCCACTTTCCCCAACTAGACCCAAAGTCTCTCCTTTATAGATATCAAAAGAAACCCCATCAACAGCTTTTACTTCTCCTATAGTTCTCTTGAAAAATCCACCAAAAATAGGATAGTAAGTTTTTAGATTTCTAACTGACATTATAATCTCTTTACTGTTTCCACTTTTTATATTTTCTTCAGCTACAGTCATATTTTCACCTTTTTGTATAAAAATTAAAAATTTTAAACCTTATATGATGTTTTAACTTCTCTATCCGTCCAAATATGTTTACTTGAATCTTTATATTCTGGATCGAACAGATGACAGGCAATAAAATATTTATCATCAATCTCTCTTAATAGCGGTTTAATTTTATCACAAATTTCCATTCTGGAGTCACAACGGGGGTGAAATCTACATCCAGAGGGAGGATAGATCAAGTTAGGGACCATCCCACGAATTGTTTCTAATTTCTTATCTTTCCTTTTAACGCTAGGTATTGCTGCCAGCAATCCTATAGTATAAGGGTGTTTTGGTTCTTTAAAAAGAGGTCCTGCATGGGCGTATTCAACAATATTTCCACTATACATAACAGCCACCCTATCACATAGCTCTGCAATTATTCCGAGGTCGTGAGTGATGATAAGTATTGAGGTTTTAAACTTCTTCTTAAGGTTTTTCATTAAATCTAAAATTTGAGCTTGAATCGTAACATCTAAGGCAGTAGTTGGTTCATCAGCAATTAATAGCGCGGGATTGCACGAAAGCGCCATTGCTATCATGATTCTTTGTCTCATACCACCGCTTAACTCGTGAGGATACCTTTTCAAAATGCCTTCAGCGTCCGCTATACCAACTTCTCGGATGATTTGTGCAGAACTTTCTCTTACAACATCTTTTAGAACCGGTGTATGAACAGTTTCCTTTTTTAATTCGTCTATCCTTGCTTGTAATTGTTCTTGTTCTTCTAAAGATAAACGCTCTTTGTTTTCTTTTAATTCTTGTTTTAATGTTGCTTTTTCTTCTAGCTTTTTCTTTCTTGCTAACTTCTTTTCGTCAAGGATGGTTCTAATTTCTTCTTTTTGATGTAATTTAAAAACTTCTCCAATTTGATCGCCGCAGGTAATAACCGGATTAAGTGAGTTTAACGGATCTTGAAAGATCATAGTAATTTCTTTTCCTCGTTTATCTCTCATTTCTTTATCGGTTAAGCTCAATAGTTTCGTGTCTTTAAAAGTTATGTCTCCATCGATAATCTTTCCAGGTGCTCTTACGACTTGTAATATAGAAAGAGCGGTTACCGATTTACCACACCCTGTTTCTCCTACGAGTCCGATTATTTCGTCTTCATAAATTGAGAATGACACACCATCAACAGCCTTTACAACGCCTTCCTCGGTGTAAAAATAAGTTTTCAAATTCTCGACATTTAAAAGCATTCTTGATGTTTCAAACACATCGTTTTGAGAGTCAGAAGAAGTTTTTTCAAGAATATCTTTTTCATTTTCTATAATATCCATTTCCTATATTCCAAAATTGTTATTTTTCAATCGATTGTATTAAAAAATTTATAAATTACGTAATCGTGGATCTAATGCGTCTCGTAAGCCATCACCTATTAACATAAATCCTAGAACGGTAATTAAAATCAAGAATCCTGGCCAGAGAGATGCCCATGGTGATGTGGTTAATAATTCTCTACCTGTATTAATATCGTTTCCCCACTCAATAAGAGTTGGATCGCTAAATCCTAAATACGCTAAACCAGCTAACCCTAAAATAACACCGCCTATATCGAAAGTAAACGAAATGATAATTGGCTGAATTACATTCGGTAAAATATGGCGAAACATTATTCTCATATGACCAGCACCAGCAACTTTGGCAGCTTCAACATATGGTAGAGATTTGGCTTGTAGAACATTACCTCTAATTAGCCTTGCATAATATGGAATACCTAAAATACCCCATGCCAACATAATATATTCTATCTTTCTTCCCCATATGGCAATGAATACTAAAGCTAAAACTAATCCCGGAAATGCCAAGAAAATATCACAAATTCTCATTATTATGGCATCTAACCAGCCACCGTAATAAGCAGCAATAACACCAATAAGAATACCAAAAACTACGCTAAATGATATGGCTGGAAGTGCAATTGTAAGGGACGACCGAGCGCCGAAAATTAATCTAGCTAACACGTCCCTACCCATATTTGCTTTACCTAAAGGATGTAGCGGAGTAGGTGGGTCCCACATACCTGCAAATACAGAAGTAGCCTGATCAAAAGTGTAAGGAGAAATCCAGTGAGGAAATACGGCAAGTGTAACGATCGTAAAAACAATTAATATTCCAAAAATAGTTAAGACTGATTTCAACCTGCGTATGAATTTCCGCTTGCTTATTACTCTTTCGTATTCTGTTTGACGAACTGTTAATTCTTCAATTCTGGAACCTGGTAAAACTAAAAATAAGAAATTTTTTGAAAATAGTTTAAATACTTTTTTATAAACGCTTTCCTCTCGTTTCTCATCTTCTTCTTTTATCTCTAATTGGTATTCTTCCATAATATTTCTCCTTTTTTTTAATATCGAATTCTTGGATCAAGAATTCCATAGAGCAAATCAGTAATTAAGGTTGCAAATACGAAAATTAAGGTTATTAAGAAAACTACCGCATTTAGCACCCAATAATCGTTTAAATCTATCGAACTTATTAACAAACTTCCAAGACCAACCAAACCAAAGGTTGATTCAGTAATAACGGCCCCAGTGAGCAAAGAAGCAGTACTTAGCCCAATGACCGTCACTGTTGGTATTAGTGCGTTTTTTAATGCATGAGTATTTATTACATCTCGTTCTTTAGCACCTTTCGCGCGAGCTGTCCTCACATAATCTTGTTCTAAAACTTCAAGCATGCTTGATCTTGTCTGCCGAGTTATCCCTGCTAGGGTTATAAATGACAAACAAAATACAGGGAGGATCATATGATAAAGGTAATCCCATATTAAATACCACTGATTTGAAAGCAAAGCATCGATAATATAAAACCCAGTCACGAAATTAGGATCTTCGTAAATAAAATTCTTATAGCCCGTGGTAGGAAAGATTTTCCAGACATGACCGAGAAAGTATTGGACTAACATCCCTAGAAAGAAAACTGGGATAGCTACTCCAACTAACGCAAGTCCCCTAACAACAGTATCTCTAGGTTTATTTCTGTGAGTAGCTGAAATAACCCCTGCTTTAATTCCTAAAAATGCAGCAATTACCATAGAAAAGATAGCAAGATCTACGGTTCTAGGCAACCTCTGAATAATTAAATCCCATACATCTTGGTTTCTTGCAATAGAAATAGAAATACCCCATTGACCTGTAAATAATTCTGCTAAATATCTAAAATATTGAACAATAATTGGTTGGTCAAGTCCAAGCTGTCTAGTCATAGCAGCCACAACATGGGGCGCTGGATGTGGTATTCCTGAAGCAGTAAGTATTGCTCTTACAGGATCACCTGGCATCATTCTTGATAAAATAAACGTTAAAGTTAAGACTCCAAATACTACTGGAATCATGGCAAGTACCCGCTTAAAAAAATATTTCATCATACTCATTTTTTTCACCTAATATGATTAATGGGATTTCTTTATTTGTATAAGTTCAAATTTATTTTAAACTTCTATTTTCTTTACTCGATTTAAATAGGTATTATAGTGTACTCTAACGATTGATGCTAGAATTGAAGCGAGAAGATTTACGCCTAATAGTGTTAATATAGTAATATACGCTTCTATTCTTAGAAAATAACCGCCAATGATCGGGAAAATATCTAAAATATTGGCAGTATCAATTTGCATATTGACGAACCAATACCATATCCAAGACATACCCATTATAAATGGAATAAGCCAAATACTATTTCTAATCCCGTATTCAAAAAATCTTTCACGAAAAGCCATATAAAATACGATACCAAAAAGGATGATAGTTGATAAGAATGATTGGGGACTGAACATAACGTTGTAAAGATACATCACATTTTCTCCAATATCTTTAAAATAAACATTACTTAAGTACCCGAAAAATATAAAGTGTATAAATAGTAATGCTAATATGAAATTGGTCTGTCTACCTAATTCAATTTTCTTAAACTTCATAGTAACTTCATTTAATCAGTATATGTAAACTTATAAAGTTTTTCTATAAGCTTCTCTTGTTGGTAGAATTTAGTCGTGTATCCTTTAATAATGATATTATTGTTTTCGTAAATTTGCACATTAATGGGAATCTTTACCTTCTCTTTTAACATTTTGAGGTTGTAAAAAAAAACATCTATTAAATCGTCATATATCAAATAAGGTATGAATAGTTTTTTTTTTGGCGTTCTTGCTTTTCCATAAGTGACATCAATATAGACTGGTTGAGGATAATATTTCTTTTTTTTATCCTCGGAATAAATTGGTTCTTCTCTGATTTCTTGGTTAACTTTAATTTGGATCGTGTTACTTTCTAACCGCGCCCTAAAATAATTAATCATAGTTTCACAATATTGACATAGTTCGATAGTATAGCGAGTATCGCTAGATATTATTCCTGAATTTGCTATATTTGAGTAAGTTTTCAAAAATTCAGATAAAACAAAGGTAAAATCAATTTCTAAGCTAGGAATTTCAACAATGGTTGAGATGGAGCGTTCGTACCATTTGAGGACCGTCTCTTTTGATAATGGGCGATAAGTAATGGATTTATGATTTTTATTGCCAAACCTTATAAAATTTTTTAAGCCGATTTTAAAAAAACTTTCAAAATTTATGTAAAAACCAATTTTTTGGGAAATTTCGTTTAAGGAAGCAAAATCAGGGTATATTATGCATGTTGGATAGCCATTCGAGAGCTTATCTATTCGCATTGGAAGGGGCAATATTGGATGTGTGAATAGGTTAGTGCCAAAAAGATCAAAAAAAAAGCCTACAATCCCGATTTCTCTTTTGTTTGTTTTTAATTTATTGGGAGAAAATACAGAAGGCTTCATTCTAGTTAGATATATGTAAAGTATAATTGAGAATTAAAAAAAAAATTAAAATATTTTTTGATTTTTGTGTGTTTCTTCTATTACAACAGTTATTCGCGATAAACTGGCCATAATAAAGTGTTACTCATTTGATTATATGGGTAACCTTTAATATCTACGCCGTGTACTACTCGTCCTAATGTAGCCCAGAGAGGCATGTGTACGTACAGAACTTCAAACAACCTGTGTTGTATATTACTGAATAAAATATTTCTTGCAGTAATATCGGTTTCTGAGGCTGCATCAAGGAGCCAAGCAACTGTCTGTGCATCGGATATGTTAACGAAGTTAGACGCTGAAGCGGGATTGAAGAGTGGATCGAGCATGTTGAAGGCGTCGACATAGTCAGGACCCCATCCAACGTACCAGATACCTCTTAGATTTCCGTGTTCTCCAGCTTCTAGGAATTGATCCCAATCTCTGACTGTTTCGTTGGTAACAACACCTGTTCAAGTCAAAGGTTAAGAGGTCGTTAAGTTTTCTGCTATTTCCGCTTCCTTGATGATGGTTCATTTCAAATTGTCGGAAGTTAGCAGCTTCCCATAAAGCATTGTCAGCACCACCTACGAATACACCGGCGACATGAGTTCCTACAGCCCAACCAACACCAAAGCCCATGCTTTGCATGACAGTTCGAGCTGCAGCAATGTCGTATTGAGCGACAACTACTGTTGCGTCGTGCCCTAACATACCAGATGGTACGGCAGGTGGACCTCTAATGGCGTTGCCTTGTCGAATTTCATCAATGACGTACGTATAGTTATATGCTTTTGAAATTGCTTCTCTCCAGGTAACGTTAACTCTGAACGAATCGAACGCGTAATACCAGTAAACTAAATCTGGACCAACTTCTACAACAACGGTTTCAGGATCAGCTCCAAATTGAACTAAAAGATCAGGATCTGCGCCAAAGATCATATCAACCGTGTGTCCAAGCATAGCTTGGTTTCTGGTTGAAGTTTCTTCGAGGATTACGAATACAATTTTCTCAAAGAACCCGTTAGTTCCCCAGTATCTAGGAAAGCGAGTAAATCTCACTTCTACATCGGTCCTGTAATAGTCGTACATGTAAGGACCGGTCCCAACCAGTGTTCCGGTTGTTAAATCAATATATTCGGTAGCTTCGTGTGATTCCATTGAAATCATGGCACTACCGGTATAGCTCATTAGTGGGATGAAAGAAGCGAATACAGCGTTCAGAGTAATTCTTACAAGATAGTCATCTAAAACTTCAGTTTTGTTTATGATGGCAGTTCCATTTAAGAAGTATATTGATGCTGGGAAAGCAGGTACTTCAGTTGCTGGTAAAGTTCCTGTTGCGTTGATAAAGTAGTTGATTCTGTCCAAATTCCACTTTACGACATCAGCGTTTAAAAGGCTTCCGTCGTGGAAGTAGACGAATTCTCTAATAGTGACGTTTAATTCTAAATTATCACCACTATAGTTCCAATCGGTAGCGAGTAACCCTTCAAGAGGAAGATCAGGATCAGTAAGATCGTACCACCAAAGACATTCTGCAACTTGTGCAATTACGTCGTTTGAGGCAGAATCCCACGAATCAATAGGATCTATAACTGAAGGTCCTTCACCTACTCCAAGGAGGAAAGTTGAAGGTTGAACCGGAGCTACCGGTTGAACGGCACCAAGGCCGAGAATTACGTTCCCTACACCAGAGGCTACGAGAACTACTGCGAGTACAATTATCGCGACATTTTTTTTTTCCATTTCCATTTTATAATCACTTAAATTTTATTTTAAAGTTTTATAAATATTTATAATTAGATTTGTAGTTAAATATTTAGCTAAGCTCCGAAACTTATAAGTTTTTTCTTTTTTTTTTTAATTTGTTGATCTTAGTTTTTTTTGACGGAAATTTGCCCGGTTGAATTATTAGTGCATCAGCTACATAAAAGATATTTTTTATTCATAGGGGTTTAAAATGGGAAAGTAATGAACTTCAATAAATTGTAAAAAAAAACTAAAAAATGTGTTACTTACCCACTCAAAATTGATATTAATATATCAAAGTAAAACGAGAAAAAGAGGAGAAAGAAGAGAATGAGGCCTGAAATAATAATGCCTTTATCAAAAAAAGCTTTTTCAGTTCTTCTTGCTAATTCTGGCTTAGCTGTGGTTAAGTACATAAATCTCATGATTAGATAAAGCGAAATTGGGATTGTGAATATTACTATATATTCCTGTAAATTTATGGTGGGCTCGAAAAGGGAAAACTTTAAAATGAGATAAAGAGAATAAGTCATAAATAAGGATCCAGCAATTAACACGTGAAACTGCTCAAGTAATTTTAGAGAATATTGATCATAAACTTTCTTATGCTCAACTGCTTTATCCTTACCAAGATAAATCAAATCTCCCTTTCTTTTTGCTATGCTTAGAAACATTGCAATTTCGAATATCGCTAAAAATAGCCAAGCAGAGATGTAATCATTAATAATTACTACACCAGATAAAGCTCGCCACAAATAGCCTGTAGATAATACCAGAATATCGATAAAAGCATATTTTTTAAAGAAGTGATTGTAGGATTGTCCTGTTAAAATAATAAAAATAATCATTACCAATAAACTAATATTGGGTATAAGAAAAACCAAAGAAAATGCCATGAACCCTACAATTGCTATAAGTAATAATACTGCCACATATATTGGTAGTTCTCCTGATGCTAATGGTTTCCTTTTTAATTTTTCTTTATGTTTTTTGTCATTTTCTATATCGATTATGTCGTTTATGATATAATTAAAAGAAGAAGCACAACAAAGTAAAATAAAACCTAAAATGAGAGGAAAGTAGAGATTGGTATTGAATATTCTTTGGCTGAAAAAAACCGCTACGAAAATTAAAAAGTTCTTGTAGTACTGTCTTATCCGTAAAAGGTGAAGAACGCTTCTGATTTTGCTCGTCATTATAAGATTTTAAACTGATGCATATCAATTAAACTTTTTTGAGGTAAAAAATCTTATCTGGTTTAAACTTTTTCAAAAAAATATAACCGAGTTTACTAAAAAAACTCGTTTCCGCTTTTCTTTGAATATATGCGGTATCAGTTTCGAAAGATAAACCTTCTAATGATTTATATGGTATTTTGATATCCTTACCAAATATGTTTTTTATGTTAATATAGCTAAACAGGTTCGTTGGTTGCTCGTCTTGAGACTTCTTTGCGTTCTTGGGATAAAATTTAAAATCTTTTACATACCCAGTTTCGAGGTTATTCACAGGTTTTTTAAGATAAAAATAAGTTCTCATCTGATTTTCCAGGAGCCAATTTAAAACTTTTTGTTCAGATTCTCGATATGTATCTGATTTTTTAATATTTATATAAATAGACTTAGGTTTAATTATCAAATCTTTTAATGCGTAGCTTACTTTAATATTTTCTCCATCTTCAGCTACGTTATCAAAAATTAATTCTGATTCTTTGAAAACTTCTGAAATTTTTACATTTGAACATTTGCTTATTGAAGTTTCTCCTTTATTATTAAAGAAAATATCTTTACCGCTGAATGATTCAATTAAACTTATAGGATTAGGTAATTTTGTTTCCTTAAGCGTTTTGAGAATTTCATGCCCACCTTTATCTACGAAATAAAAATCGTGTTTTTTTTTATTGGGCTTTATATCTACATTTAAAAGTTTTAAGATGCCTTCCTTTTCCATATAATAGTGGTCCTTCAGAGAAATTTCAGATTTAGTATATTTTGAGGAAATTAGATGGTGAATCTTATTACTTTTTAGATTTTTTACCACATATTCGTCAGTATCGCAAACATCATCTTTAAATTGAACATTTTCCAGTTTTCCTAAAAGTAGTTCATTTGTGATTTTATTTTTAAAAATAAAGTCTTTTTCAATTTCTAATTTATAGAGTTCTCTTCTGTTGAAATCGTGCATTAGAGTTGCAATATTTTGAATTTCGAAGTGCTCTCTAAACTTATCATTGGCAATTTCTTTAAATTTTCCTCTAGCATGTTCAAAAAGATTACCATAATATCTCTGTTTAGACTTTTTTAAACATATGAAAGGTAGTAACATTTCTTTTGTCGGTTTTAATTTATTATCAAGAATAGCAACAATTCTGTGGTATGTGGGAGGATGGGAGTTAATTAAATTACTTATAAGTGAAATTCGTTTTGGTTTAATTATTGATTTATTGATATAATCGGCTGTATTTAAGAAATTTAACATTTCGTTGTCATTATTTATCTTCTCATCACATAATAACATAGTATTCAAACCAATTTCGCGTCCAGTTGCATAGAAACTTTCCAAATTATAAAGCGCTTTCACCAGCTCATTAGCATACCCTGTGTTTTTTGCTTTAGCATCAGCTTTTCCTTCTAGTATTCTAACAAACATAAACAAAATAACGTAAATGAGGAGATTTAATAGTATGAATAATGTGAAAGGAAGTTGGGGATTTCCAAAAGTATAATCGTAGTATGTAGCAGGAATACCAAAAAGCATTCTAAATATTAGATCCCCAGTTGTTATAAAAGTTAAGATGAGCGTATGTCTTCCCTTTGTATGCGCTAATTCGTGAGCAACAATACCCTTTAATTCGTCAATGGGAACCGTGTTATAATCTTCAACTATAAGCGCTATTCTTTTATCCCAAATGGAACCATAGGCCATAGCATTTAATATGGGGTATTTACCAATTCCTACTTTCACCTTAGTCTTTATTCCAATATCCATTTTTATTTCTTCAATTAAATCTAAAATTTTTTTATCTTCAACTGGTTTTATCCCAAGTAAAAAATCTAAAACAGGTCCTGAAATAAAGTAAATAACCCAATTTATCATGATTAAAATAGTATACACATTAAAAAAAAACTCCCAGGGGGAGAATGTGCTAAATAGCAAGGATTTATTTGAAATGAAGTTAAGAGGTGTATATTGGTTAATAAAGACAATAGCCAACCAAGCAAGTATATAAAGAAATAGTGTTAAATATTCAGGAGACATAAATCTCCAAATAACAATATATCTACGACCAAATAGAATAAATCCTAACCCTAAAATTATCCAAAATGAAAAGGAAAAAGCAGTGTTTATTACAATTGGGTTACCGATAATACTCGATATAATACCCGAGACAAAAATTACGTTATAAGTTACTAAAGAAATTATTAAAATCTTATTCAAAACCGGATAATCCTTCAATTCTGCTATGCCAAACCATAGATATATTGAAAAAGCACCCATGATTGAAGTTAATACATCTTTTGAAATGAAGAAAATAAGAAAGAAAAAGAAAAGAAGAGCAACAAAATCGCTCAATTCGCTTCTTTTACCACTCTTAGCCCATCTGTATAATTCTTCAATGGATAACAAGTAAAAAATGATAGTTGCCCAAAAAGTCCAATCACCAAATAACAAAATCCAAGCGTTTAGAAAAGAAATTAAGATTAGCGAAAAAGAAATGGTAATTAATAGAAAGAAAATAAGCAAGCTAAAACGAGTGATTTTTTTCATCATTCAATCCATATTTTAATCAATTTTTAAATATAATCAATTTTGTTAATGATAAAACTTCGCATATCATTTCTTCATTTTATTAATTTCAGACCAAAAATATTTGATAGTGATATAATACCATAGTAAGAGTCCTGGTATTACTATAATTAACGATATTAGAATATTAGTAGGTATTATTAAACCAAAAATATTAATATCTATAAAATCTATGGGGATAATAAATAAATCAATAACGACAAGATATAAATACCCTACTGCGATCAATATTATCATGAGAACTACGATCCCTCTTATCCTAGGATACCGATACAATAAAAATACGGTAATTAACCCCAAAAAACCTGTAGTTAAGGTTACTGTAAAAAAGTCTATTGTTGAATTCATCAAGAGTGTTGTTACAATTGCAAAAAAGCCACATATTATCGAAATTATGTAAAAATTTTTTACTAAATCTGGTTCTTTCATTGGTCCTTTAGCTAATATTAACCGAGGCAATGTCAAAGCAGCGCTTTTTAGATTTGAAGCCTTTATAAAATCGTTTTCTAATAATAAAATATCGCTTCTATTGTCAAGAATTTCACTACTTTCGAAAAACCCCTTTACAGAGTAAATGACGTAAAAGCTGTTAAATACATGAATAAGCAATGCACAAAAAACAGCCGCTTCTAAAGAACCAATTAATGCGATAGAAGCAAATATAGCTCCAATACTTAGTGTTCCAACATCCCCTGGAAAAATTTTAGCTGGGAACTTGTTATATAAGAAAAATGGTATTAG
>RCNB010001844.1_pt1 | contig 13215 bp, 13 predicted proteins | sample 2041321 | NCBI WGS metagenome assembly RCNB01 (sample SAMN09708232, study PRJNA481090) | Marine sediment metagenome, whole genome shotgun sequencing project. | reverse complement strand
GGAAATCGGATGTCGATATAGGCATTGTTGGTGAAGGAGAAGAACCGTTTCTTGAACTAATAAAAAACGGATTATTCACGAAGGGGATACCATCTAAAGAGATTCTTTCACATATTCGAGGAATCGTTTACAAAGATATTGAAATGGTAATCAATGATCTTAGACCAGTTATGAAAAGAGAAAAATTTGATAATTTTCGAGCATCTATAAATGTAATCCAAGATTATGAACTGTATAAATCATCACGGGTGTATGTTGAGGTTGTAAGAGGATGTAGCAACTATCATAGAACTCGGTTAACCAATAATATTTGTATTGAATGTGACAAGTGTATAGAAGGTGAGTTAGAGAATAGATACTACTGTCCTTCAGGTATAGCTCCTGGATGTGGCTATTGCTCCGTCCCAAGTTTGTTTGGCCCCTCAAAAAGTAGGTCAGTTGATAATATTATTCGAGAAGTAGATGGATTATTGAACGTGGGTGTATCACGAATTGTTTTAAGTGCTCCAGGTTTTTTGGATTATGGTCGAGACCTTCTAGTAGAACCACAGCCTTTAACAGATCCCCGGCATCCTGAACCAAACTATGACAAAATCGAGGAATTATTATTGGGTTTATCGGGATTACAGAAAATTCAAACGGGTAGGGCATCACTTTTACTAGAAAATGTTAAAGGTAATTTAGTAACTGTAAAAGCAGCTAGAATATTAGGAAAATATTTGAGAAATGCTACAGTTAATATTGGCTTTGAAACTGGTTCGAATAAGCATAGCAAAGAACTTGGCAGACCATCAACCCCTAAAGAGAATTTGGAGGCAGTTCGAAGGTTATCACAGGAAGGTTTGAAGCCATATGTATATTTTATTCATGGGTTACCAGGCCAAACACGGAAAACTACTTTTGCTACAATTGATATGATTGAAAAGGTTGTTGAAGCAGGAGCTGCCAGAATTATTTTATACAGATTTACTCCCCTCCCAATGTCATCTTTTCAAGACTTCCCAATGCCCCCACCTGCAGTAAAGAATAAATTGAGTAGACTAATTAAAGAAGCAGCGGAAAGAGCTAATCTTAAGTTAAAAGAAACGTTACTGGGTAAAAAACTTCGGGTTGTTATAGCTCAACAGTATAATCGAGATAAAAAATTCATGATCAGTTATCCATTATATCATGGTCCAGTAGTTGTGGTTACAGGTTTGTTTAATGAGGGAGATATTGTTGACGTTGAAATCACTAAGATTATATCTGACCGTATGGTTCAGGGTAGGGCAACAGGCGTTATCTTTTAAAGCAAGAGCATAAAGTTGTTAGTTGCTACGGTGTGTGAATATGGATTCCGATATAGTTGATCGAACTGAGTCTCGAGGAGGACCCGTCTATGAGTGTGTTCGATGTGGTCGAAGAGTTGAATATAGAGAACTTGAACGCTATATATCATTCCGTTGTCCTTACTGTGGATACAGAATATTTCGTAAGGTTAGAGCACCCATCGTCAAAAGGATCAAAGCCCGATAAGATACAGGTGAAGTAAATGGGAAAGGTAAAGACAGCTGGAGAGAAACGAGCCGAATTAATTATAAAATACCGAAACCTGGCAGTTGAAAAAGAGGATAAGGACGGTGACTTGAGAACATATCATCTTTCTAGAGAAGGAAAGAAAATCATTATGCACTGTTTAAACGATGTAAAAACTATTGGAATCGCGTATATTAGAGAGTTAAAACAGATTGTCGATAATGAAGAAGCTCAAAAGGGAATAATGGTTGGTGAAGGAAAATATACATATTCTGCGAAGAGTTCGGCTCCAAAATTAAGTGTAGAATTAATACCCCCTACATTACCAACATTTGATATTTTCGAGCACTATTTGGTGTCTAAAGCACATATTGTTAGTGAAGAGGAGAAGAAACGGTTAATTGAAAAATATCACGCTCAACCTTTCCAGTATCCTTGGATGAAATCATCTGATCCTATAGCAATTCTTCTTGGTGCAGAGGCTAGTGATGTTATATATATAAACAGGAAGAGTGAAACGGCAGGAATCGCTGAATCATACAGATATGTTGTTTAATCTTCTATTTTTAATTCATATAGTATTACGATTGATTCTCCTAAAGTGATGTCGAGTCTTTGAGCAAGGACTTCAGGAGTTATTTCCTTGTTCTCCGGGAATACGTATTCAAAAACGTAAGTTTTATGATGATTGTATAAAGGTAGATTCTTTACAGTTTCAATGAGGATGAGCCAAAGGGGATTTCGTTCCAGTTCTTCACCCAATTGAAACCACTATCCTTGATTAATTTTATCATACATTTTATCGAAGACCCATCGAATACTACTACGAATTTCTCTCAAGCGTCTATCGTCACCATAATTTTTTATAATTATTTTTAATATCTTACTATCAAGTTTTTCAATATCATAAGAGAGGATTTCAGTTAGGATCTTTTCTCCAGTAGACGCTTGCTTTTCGTCAACTTTTTTCATGTTGGACAAAACTCTGTCAATGAGGAATGATTGAAAAGGTGGGATATCTGTATTAAAAATTAAGCTATGTTCGGGTGTAAATTCAATTATATTATCTTCAATAGTTATTGTTCCCAGTATATGTCCATCTTTGGATTTTATTGAAATTTGATCATCTAAAATTTCCCTTTTTTTTAGATGGGTTTCCCTGCTGGGTATTGTAGGTTTTCGGAATCCCTGACGTACTATCTGAGTATCTAAAACTGCGATAGCATTTCTTAAACTGCTCTTTTCTAGTTCTAGGGAATTTATTCTTTTTTCTAGGACACTTCTATATTTAAGTAGTTTTCTGGTATCATCCTCGCTGCTCAATTAAGACACCCAATGTTTCATATGGGATATGTTTTAGGTATTTAAAAAAAGATGCTAAAAGTTATCTACATTTCATTTTTTATATCCGAGAATATTGTTAATGTTTATGTGGATGATTTGCTAGGATCAGGATTTGTAAAAAGATATTTTGAATTATGTGCTGAGAAGGATAGTTTTCTTTGTGTGGGTATTGACCCAGTTACATCTGATATGCGCGATAATTTTGTGATCCCTAACTTTTTGATTGATAAATTCGGAGTTTCAGAAGGATTGAAGAAGTTCTGTATTGATATTATCAGAGCTGTAGGACCTTATACACCTATAATAAAACCAAATGCTCAATTTCTAACATATGCTCTTTCCATGAATGACCTAAAAGAAATTGTTGAAGTCATTCATGAAGTAGGATGTCTAGCATTACTAGACTGTAAGTTGACAGATATCAGTTCAACGAATGCTTCTGGACTTTATTGGATTGACAGATTGGGTTTTGATGCAGTAACATTTAGTCCGTTCTCGGGGTATAGGGATGGAGTTGAATCAATCTATGAGTGGTCAAGGGATAACGATAAAGGCATATTTGCTTTATGTCGAATGTCTAATTTGGGAGCTCAGGACTATCAATCCCTAGTTATTCATGAGGAACCTTTGTACCTACATTTTGCTAGAGATGCATTTTTGCGGGGATGTAACGGATACGTTGTTGGTTGTACTGCACCTCATGAACTAGGGGAGATTAGAGAAATAATAGGTGATGAAAGACTAATATTATCACCTGGATTGGGTCCACAAGGAGGTAATCCGGAGGAAGCCCTTAGGTTGGGAACTAATAGTAAGGGTAATGGGCTGATTGTTTCTTCTTCACGGTCAATCAATTATGCGTATGAGATACTTCGTTGGAGTGAAGAAAAATATGCTTATGCTGCAACTCGTCAAGCTGAAAAAAAGAGGGATGAGTTAAATAAGTATAGACTGAAATTGTTCGGATAATCACTATATTTACTTATAACGGGTTACTCTTTAATAGGTTGTAGATTCTATTTTTTATTATTCTTGGAGGTATGATATTGACATTAGGTCTTACCGAGGTAAGGTTTCATGGTAGAGGTGGACAAGGAGCATGGACAGCTTCTCTTCTACTTGCACAAGCGGGTTTGAAAGAAAATAGGTTTATTCAAAGCTTTCCATCTTTTGGCCCTGAACGAGCTGGAGCTCCTATTACAGCGTTTACAAGAATAAGTGATACTCCAATTCATATTCATTCAAGTGTTTATGAGCCTGATGTTATCGTAGTGTTAGATCCTACTCTTCTCGGTACGTCTGTTATAGAGGGCGTAAAACCTGATACGAAACTGGTTGTAAATACTAAGATGTCACCATTAGAGTTGAAGGAGAGCCTTGCTTTATTAGCAAATGAGGTTTGGACGCTTGACGCAACGAGTCTCGCTTTAAAAGTATTAAACAGACCGATCACAAACACTGCTATGCTTGGGGCAGTTGTAAAAGCAACAACTATTGTTAATTTAAAGTCATTGCTCGAAGTTGCGGAGATAAGATTTACAGGTCGTATTAAAGAGCCAAATCTTGAGGTTATTAGACGTTCTTATGAAGAGGTAGTTATGGGATGAATAAAAAACCTGGTTGGCGTGAACTACCAAGGGGAGCTGTAAGCACTAAGTCTTCCCGTGATTATAAAACGGGAGATTGGGGTATAGAAAAACCCAAGTTTAACCATGGTAAATGTACAAAGTGTACTCTTTGCCACTTTTTCTGCCCTGAAGGGGCTGTTAAATTTAATGAAGAGGGATATCCTGTTGTTGATGAAAGTCACTGTAAGGGTTGTGGGATCTGTGCTAAAGAATGCCCAGTAAAATGTATTGAAATGGTGAGGAGTAAATGAAGAATCAAATTTTAATGGGTTTGAATGGAGATGAAGCCGTAGCATATGCTATAAAACAGGTCAACCCGGACGTTGTTGCAGCTTATCCAATTACACCTCAGACGATTATTATTGAACGTTTTAGTGAGTATGTTGCTGACGGTGAAGTGGACACAGAGTTTGTAGCTGTAGAATCTGAGCACAGCGCGTTGAGTACATGTGTTGGTGCATCAGCTGCGGGGGCACGTGCTTTTACAGCAACAGCAGCAAATGGTTTGGCTTTGATGTGGGAGATCACCTATATTGCATCTGGTTTGCGTATGCCTATAGTTATGGCTGTAGCAAATAGAGCTTTGAGCGGTCCACTAAATATCCATAATGATCACAGTGACTCTATGGGTGCCAGGGATAATGGGTGGATTCAACTTTATTGTGAGAATGGTCAAGAGGTCTATGATACATGCATTGAAGCTTGGATGATCGCTGAGCACCCTATGGTTCAACTTCCCATCATGGTCTGTCTTGATGGTTTCACCTTGAGTCACACAATGGAGAATGTTTACGTCCTCCCAGATGATATAATAAAAGAGTTTGTCGGTGAACGCAAATTTATCACTGTAAAGGGGCATGCAGGAGAGACTGAGTTTAGGCTAAACCCTGACGTTCCCTTGACCATGGGTCCAGTTGATCTACAGGACTACTACTTTGAACATAAATTTCAACAGGTTAAAGCCATGGAGCATGTCTTAGAAGTGATTCCCGATGTTGAAATCAGTTACAGTAAAATTTCAGGTAGGAGATACGATATGGTTGAAAGATATCGTATGGATGACGCTGAAGTTGCCCTCATTGGGTTAGGGTCCACCATGGGTACTGTCCGTTTTGTAGTTGATCAATTGAGAGAAGAAGGAGTGAAAGTAGGTATGCTAAAGCTTCGCCTATACAGGCCTTTCCCGGAAGATGCATTGGTTGAAGCTCTAGGAGACACATTGGTTCTAGGTGTACTGGATAAAGCCATTAGTTTTGGTGCCCCTGGGGGGCCTCTGTATCAAGATATTCGATCACTATTTTACGACCGTGAGGATAAGCCCCTAGTCACCAATTACATATATGGTCTTGGTGGCCGCGATGCAAGCCCCCAGCTTCTGAGGGGTATATATGATGCCCTTCTGGAGATTCATAGAAGCGGTAAGTTGTCTAATAATGTGAATTATGTTGGAGTGAGGGAGTGATATGAGCAGTATTTCTCTTCGTGAGGCAGCTAAAAAGCCTGATGGCTTGGCTGCAGGTCACAGACTCTGTGCTGGATGTGGTGAATCCCTTATTGTAAGGACAGTAATGAAAGCAATACGTGGCCCCACAGTGGTTACTAATGCTACAGGATGCCTTGAGGTAGCTACAAGTATTTTCCCATATACTTCATGGAATGTTCCTTGGTTGCATACAGCTTTTGAGAATGCAGCTGCGAATGCCAGCGGTATTGAGGCTGCATACAAAGCTATGAGGAAAAAGAGAAAGGGACCGTTGTCGAAGTATGAAACTTTTGATATAATTACTTTTGCAGGTGATGGTGGTACTTATGATATCGGTTTCCAGGCTTTGTCAGGTGCTTTGGAGCGGGGTCATGACTTTACCTATGTACTACTTGATAATGAAGCGTATATGAATACGGGTATTCAGCGTAGTGGTGGCACACCTTTTGCAGCTCAGACGACCACTAGTCCAGCTGGCAGGATAATTCCAGGTAAGCGCGAGTGGAAGAAACCATTGGATGATATTGTGGTTGCTCATGGAATTCCTTATATGGCGACTTTGAGTGCTGCTTGGCCTCAGGATATCTTGACGAAAGCGACTAAAGCTATAGAGGTTGAGGGACCCGCATTTCTGCATGCTAATGTTCCATGTACTAGGGGTTGGCGGTATCCAACAAATTTAACGGTGGAGATTTCACGGTTAGCGGTTGAGACATGTAATTTTCCATTGTATGAGGTGACTTTGGTGAAAGGTCGTCCGGTGTATAAGTTGTCTGGTCCGAGTGCTGCAATTGCGCGTAATCCTGACCGAAAGAAACCTGTTGAGGAGTATCTAAAACCTCAGGGTAGGTTTAGTCATTTGTTCCGTCCAGAGCTTCGGGATGATTTGATTGAAAGAATTCAGGAAAATCTGGACTTCAGATGGGAGTTGCTACTTGAAAAAGTGGCAAATTCTTCCTGATGTTTTAAATTCTTCTTTAGTATATTGTGTTGTATGAGCCAGAGCGATACCGTTCAGGATGCACTTGCCAAGCGGATTGCGGGTGAGATTGTTCTTTCTCCGAGTCCAGGTATTACAATGCGTAAGTGGCGTACTTTATTGCAGGTGAATCAAGTGGAGGTAGCTCATGAGTTGGTGTTGTCTCCGTCTGTTGTAAGTGATTATGAGACGGGTAGGCGTAGAAGTCCTGGTAGTGGTTTTATCAAGCGTTTTGTAAATGCATTGCTGGATATTGATGAGAAACGTGGCGGCAAATATATTCATCAGTTAGCTCGGATTACTTTGTCACCGGGGGATGTTTTTCTGGATATTAGAGAGTTTATGGAGCCGAAATTGTTACGGGATCTCTGTAATGCTCTGAAGTGTAAGATTCTTGTTGGGGAGGAGGCACTAGATAGTTATGTTTTCGGGTATACAGTGATTGATAGTTTGAAGGCTATTCAGATGCTTTCTGGTTTAGATTTTTACAGGATTTTTGGGACGACTAGTGAGCGTGCTTTAATATTTGTCGAGGTTAGTCGTGGTCGTAGTCCTATGATTGCTGTAAAGATTAGCCCGTTTAAGCCTAGAATTGTTATTTTGCATGGTGTAGATGGTGAGGTTGATCCATTGGCGGTAATGCTTGCTAAGAATGAGAATATTGCTTTAGCGGTTTCCGGTATGAGTAGTCAAGAGGAATTGGTGGAGACTTTGATAAGGTTCTATAATCAAGAACCTGCAGTTTAGAATTTAATTTTACGTCTGTTGGGTATTCTACTGCGTCTGTAGAGAACAATTGTGTGACCTATCTTATCAATTATTTCTGCCTCTGTTTGTTCGACGATTTGTTGAGTTATTTGTTTTCGTTCTGTTTTATATTCGTTGAATTTGATTTTAATTAGTTCATGGTCGTCTAGTTTGGTGTCTATGTTTTCTATTGTGGCTGGTGTGAGTCCTAGTTTTCCTATTTGGATCTTGGGTTTGATATTTTGGGCCATTGTTTTGAGTTTCTTTTTCTGGTTTTCTTTAAGCATTAGTGTCTTCTTTGGTTTGGTGTGGTTGTGTATATAGTTTCCGTTATGAAGACCAAAGGTCATTATGAAGCAATTGAATCCAGGTTTTGTTTAAAAATGTTCTTAGACATAGAAGATTATATCTTCAATTTCATATGAGTAGGTTTAGTCCTTTTTATGATAGCCTCTCTATGTTTTGTTCTAAGGCCACGGTGTTCCTGGGTTCATTGTAATGTTTACCATTTCTGCTCTATCTTCTATAGTTAATAATAGGGGTAAATCATTTCACGATTTTTTGTTTAATATTTAATAAGCTGAAATGTATCATTGTGTTCCTTGGAAGCCCGGTCGTCTAGTGGACAAGGATAGGGGGCTTTGGACCCTCTGACGGGAGTTCGAATCTCCCCCGGGCTACTACAGTTAAACCCCAGTCTGTTGTTGATAGTGATTCTCTTGTAACTGAATACTTGTTTCATCTTAGAGATAATAGGTATCGACCATCAACGATCAAAGGCTATGTTAAGATATTGAAGTATCTAGCAAAGAAAGTTAATCTATTAGATCCTGATTCTGTGAAATCTGCTATAGCTGTCCAGAAATGGTCTGATTCTAGGAAGAAGAGGGAAATATAAAAAAAAGAATTGAGAGATCCTGTAGATTCTATTGTTCTCTTTCAAAGAGCAAGTAGTGATTGACCATGGTTGGTGTTCCCTGAGCTTGATAGGTGTGGAGACTCCAACCTTCCCTCTCGTATTCCGCAATAACTAATCCTATTTTCTTGTGATGCCCAACCTGAATGCACTTCCATTCTTTCAACTACATCACCTCATCTGAAAGATTGGGTGAGAGGAGGATAAGAAGTTAGGTGAAGAGGTTGGTAGGTCAGAGAGCACTGTGAACCTAGTTATGCGAAGACTAGACGAGGAAGGAATATTCACCACTGAATTCGGTAGTGTCCCTCTATATAGGCATACAGAGAAAGCTAGGCTTTCGGTTGAACCTCCTCAACATAACGTACCTAACGTACCTAATGTACCTCCAGAGCATCCTGAGAACCTCCCAGACCTCCCAAAGGTACCAGAAGAAGAGCCTGAAAAGAAGGTTCCCCAAGAGGTTGGGAGGTCACTTACCAGCGTTGAGATGCCTGTTTCAGAGGAGTTGGAGAAGCGCGTTGCGCTTACAGAGGCTAATCTTAAGAGCATTGAAACGAGTATGGAGAAGGGATTCTCTAAGTTAGAGACTATGATTACAACCCAACGTCCTAGACTAAGCTTAACTCCTCCAACCGATGACCCCACCATACCAGGTAAAGTAAATAATCCAGCTAGTTCCCATTGGAAAGGTGATACTGCATTTTGAAGATATTCTTTATTGAGGTATATCCCCAGAAAGAATGTTAATACTGCATGAACTACATGATCTCTTAACCTTGGTCGTAATTCTCGAATATTTCTTTCAACATTGGCTAATTCTGTGATTAAGGTTAACAAGTTACCTTTTCTATGATTTTCCATTATTGACTCAATTAATATCCCCGCTTTATTTTGTCTATCTGCAAAAGAACCTGAAAAATTAAGGAAATCCCGGGCTACCAATTGAAAAAGTCCAATTTTTTTAATGAAATTTTGAACGCGAATATTTAATATTTATTAGACTTTCACCTGTTGACGAAGATCGAACCAAAGACTACGCGGGTACTTAGTTCTGTAATGACGGGATAAAAGAATTCAACACCATAATCAAAGAGAACTTCTAATTGTTGCATATATCGATACCAATAACCCTAGAACCAAAAAGAATACTAAACAACGGATTAATTCACCCTAACCCCATGGATTCGATAAACAATAAAAATAATTCAAAATTAGTTAAACCTGTAAACCACAAGCAAAAACACCATATAAAACCAAATAAACACCACATTCACAAATACATTCAAAGTTCGGTTACGTATAACTTTATAAACGTGGCTTCTCCATATCCATCCAGATATCAGGAGTATCGCATCAACGAATTCCAGTTATCAACTACGAAATAGGAGTGAAAGTTATGGGTTATAGAGAGAGGCGCAATTTTGACCGCGGTCCACGAGAAATGCACAAGGTCATCTGCAGCGACTGCGGACAGGAATGTGAAGTACCATTCAAGCCAACTGAGGGTCGTCCAGTCTACTGTCAGGAATGCTTCAAGAAACACAGACCACCACGCAGGTACTAGTACCATCGCGTCCAAAAAGGAATCCCGTTTATCGGGCTCCAGAAATTTTTTATGATTAACCAAAAACCAGAACACACTAGATTAACTCATCAATAACCTAGTATAACTAAAAGACAGTTCAGAAAAATAAAGATAAAAAAAATCAATGATACTCCGGTGTTAAACACCATCAAATCTGGTATTAATCGGTATTATTTGATTGTACACTTTTCGCTCTATTAAAAGAGCGTTTAGGTTGATTTTTTCGTTTCTTGTTACTTTTATAACGGGGTATAATTGTTGTATTTTTATTTACTGAGGGTTTAGATTTTCGTGGATATCTTCTGTAGGCTTTGTTTCTACGTTGACTTCCTCCTGTAAAAGGTATTATGTCAAAGTCGGTCTTCACCATCTTTTGGATATTGTATGAGTACTGACGCCTAATATCTTTAAACTGCCTTCTATCGTTATCTGTTACCAGCGATATTGCTATCCCAGGTTTTCCTGCGCGGGCTGTTCTACCGATCCTGTTCACGTAATCGGATACAGTGTTGGGTATATTGAAATTATATATATGAGTGATATTCTCTACATCTATTCCCCTGGAAGCAACGTTTGTCGCTACCAGATACCTCAGTTTTCCCCTATAGAATTTTTCTAATTGTTGTTCACGCTTATTCTGGGATAATCCTCCGTGGAATGCCTCAGCCTTAATGCCATTACTTCTGAGGTTCCTGCTCAGTTTCTCTGTGTTAACACGAGTCTTACAGAATATCAATGCTGAATCCGGTTCTTCTTCGTTCAGGAGGCTGACTAGCAATGAGAATTTTTCCTTATGTTCTACCTGATAGTAGAACTGCTTGAGAAGACTCTCCTCGACTTGAATCTCGGTGGTAACCTTCTTCGCGTTTTTTGTGAGCCTTTCAGTGATCCTGAGGAGTTCTTTTGGCATCGTGGCACTGAATAGCAGTGTTTGCCTGTTTCCCGGCATGGTATAAGCGATATCCTCAATGTCATTGATGAATCCCATGTCAATCATGGTGTCTGCCTCATCTAGGACGAAGAACTCAATATTATCCGCGTAAAAATTACCACGCCTAATATGGTCAAGCATCCTACCTGGGGTTGCAACAATGATCTCAGATCTCTTCAGACCCCTGATTTGGGGGCCCATAGCTACTCCACCGTACACCGTCTGCACTTGAAGTCCTTTTTTCTTTGAAAACTTGCTGATGTCACTTGCTATCTGTTTGGCCAGCTCTCTTGTGGGCGCAAGTATGAGAGCCTGGGCGTTTTTACCCCTGACTACTTTCTCCACTATGGGTATACCAAATGCTCCGGTTTTACCGGAACCCGTCTTAGATCGGCCTATAACATCATGGCCTTGCTTAATTAGAGGTATAGTTTCGGATTGAATCCGAGTAGGTGTCTTAAACCCAATATTCCTTAAAGAATGCAGGACGCTATCTTGAAGACCTAAATTTTCGAATGTCATAATTTTTCAAATCTTATGTTCTGTAAAGCATCAAAAGTCATAGAATAGGTACTCTAAATAACGCCTGAACTCACAACTAAGCCACTTTACTACCACTCGCAACATTCCGGACTATATATGTCTTTAGGAAAAACCGGAGTTCTTCGAATAAAATCAAATCCTATATATCCCGGAATTCAATCAAATGGATGCTATGAGCAGCGACGGACGCATGAGAACCAATATCACCCGTGGTTTACAGGTCAATATTGTTCTAAAACGGGACCAAAGAACAGGAAAACTCACTCAAGGTACTGTAAAAGATATTCTAACAAGGAGCCCTAATCATCCCCACGGTATAAAGGTTCGTCTAAACGACGGGAAGATAGGTAGAGTCCAGGAAATACTACCAAAAAAGAAAGAGTGACCTTCATTATTTGGAAATTTTCCAACTAAATCCAAGAATAATCTAGTAAGTAATCATTAATTCAAGGGGCTATACACGAGTATTACCCTCTAATATGAAAGGTGAGAATGTTATCACATTCCATACTCTAATCTAAATGCATTATATTAAATATATATAGAATGAAATGAAGAAAACATGGGATAAAATTGGATGAATATAGAAAGTATTTCGAGGATAAAATCATACTTGTTACTGGAGGCGTTGGTTCTATTGGGAAGGAAATTGTTAAAAAAGCACTTGATTTCAATCCTAGGATAGTCAGAGTTCTCGACATAAATGAAACAGGATTATTCCAGCTGGATCAAGAATTAAACTCTGATAAACTCAGATTTCTTATTGGTAATATTAGAGATAAAGATAGGTTAAAAAGAGCAATTGAAGGTGTAGATATTGTTCTTAATGCAGCAGCTCTTAAACATGTCCCACTTTGTGAGTACAATCCATTTGAAGCAGTTAAAACAAATGTAATTGGTACGCAAAACTTGATAGAGGTAGCTATGGATGAAGAAGTTGAGAAATTTATTACCATTAGCACTGACAAAGCAGTAAATCCAGTTAGTGTAATGGGTGCTACAAAATTATTAGGAGAAAGGTTAACTATTTCAGCTAATTTTTATAAGGGAAAAAGAAATACAGCATTCTCTTGTGTAAGATTTGGTAATGTATTGGGGTCCAGAGGTTCAGTTGTCCCATTATTTAAGAACCAAATTCTGTTAAATAAAATGGTCACGATAACTGACCCCTCTATGACTAGGTTTATAATGAGTATACAAGAAGCTGTTAATCTGATTTTTAAAGTAACTAACATGGCCTGTGGGGGAGAAATATTCATTTTAAAGATGCCAATAATAAAAATTCAAGATTTATTCGAAGTTATGATAGAAAAAATGTCTCATGATTATAACTATCAACCTGAAGAGATTAAAATAAACATAATTGGTAAAAGAGCAGGTGAAAAAATATACGAAGAATTGATGACAGAGGAAGAAGGTTCAAACGCACTAGAAAATGATGACTTATATATTGTATTACCACGTGAGGCTTCTTTTAATGACAAAGAATACAAAACATACAATAATTATATAAAAATGGAAAAGAAAAAATATACATCAAA
>RCNB010001843.1_pt1 | contig 13216 bp, 13 predicted proteins | sample 2041321 | NCBI WGS metagenome assembly RCNB01 (sample SAMN09708232, study PRJNA481090) | Marine sediment metagenome, whole genome shotgun sequencing project. | reverse complement strand
GTCCCCTTAACGGCTACGGCTTTCAAATTCTTCGCTCCCATAACTGCTCCCAGTCCGCCTCGACCGGCATAACTATCTTTATCAACGGCGATACAGGCAATAGCTACCAGTTTTTCTCCAGCCACACCAATATCGGCAACGCTGGCCTTGGGTTCACCCAACTCCTCCCGGATACTATCAACGGTAACCTCAGTATTTTTACCCCAGAGAGCGGAGGCATCTTTGATCTCTACCTGGCCGTCATTAATCCACAGATAGACCGGCTTTTTTGCTTTACCCTGGATAACCAGACTGTCATAACCGGTCTTTTTCAACATAGGACCCATATTCCCCCCGGCGGTAGCATAACAGATAGCTCCGGTTAAGGGAGATTTGGAGACTACTACCCATTTTCCGGTCCCCGGAACCGCACTGGCCTGAAAAGGTCCTACCCCAAAGATAAGCCTGTTCTCCGAATCAAGTGCGCCTACTTCCGGACCTACTTCTTTTAATAGAATATCGGCTGCAAATCCTACGCCACCGATGTATTTTTTACAATACTCTTCTGAGAGCTTATCTTCACTGATTCGACCAGTGGTTAGATCGACTCTTAATATTTTTCCCCAATATCCTTTGGACATATTTTTTTCCTCCTTATTTTTTAATTATTTTTTCAAAGCATCTGCAAAATTTAAAATAGTGAACTGTCCCTCCTTTCTCTTTTATATATTTTAGTTCTGCTTCTCCTTTTCAAACACGGGAGGAATAATTGTTTCCTTTTGTTCCCTATCGGTCAAGGGGCCATGGATAAAAACTTTAGGCCGATTGACTCGGAGATTTCCAGGCATATATTTGCCGGTATTAAATTCGTTAAACCGGAATTAAGAAAACTTCTTCATCTTCTTTTTACAGAAGTTAAAAAATCTTCCTATTAGTTTAATCTGTATATCAAAGCGGATAGCACTTCTGTATTCCTCTGAATAAAGTACTCATTGCTTCTATAAAGGGAAAAGTCATGTTACACATCTTTAAATACTGGTATTATTTAAACAAATTCCGAATCAATTTAGCATTTTCTTTTATCCACTGATGAATAATAATTACATCACTGGGTAGATGAAAATCCCTTACTCCAAGCTCAATATATTTTTTAATATCTTCAGGTTTATAATTAATGGGTCCAATTTCTACTCGAGGTCTAATCCCCATTTTGATTGCTGTTTTAATCGTTTTCAATTCAGCTTCTTTTACTTTGGAATGAATCCATTGTCCGGGCAATCCTATGCTTAAAGCATAATCACAAGGGCCAAATTGCACCATATCAATTCCTTTTAATGATAATATTTCTTCAAGGTTCTCAACACAACTTCTTTTTTCTACCATAATAGCAATAACCGCTTCATCCATGGCTCTCACATAATCCTCGTTCCCGCAATCCAAAACGTAACCTACATTACGCCTCATATGGCAACCATTAATTCCTTTATGAATGGGAGTTTCTGGCTTGACGATCTTTATACACCTTTTAGCATCTTCAACAGTTCGTATATCGGTAAACAAAATATTTTGTATTCCTGAACCAAGGGCCCTTTGGGCTAAAAACCCATTCGGCTCTTGGTCAACTTTAAACATACTAGACATATCATACAACTCAGTAGCGCGACCAATATTTTCCAAATCGTGTAAATCCCAGGGGGAATATTCACCGACAAATTCAACATAATCAATGACTCCGGTATTACCAATCACTTCTACAATTCCTGGCCAAGGTGTTAGTATCCTCGCTCCAACCGAAGTCCCTCCAGATTTAATAATTTCTCTTAATTTGTTTTTTCGCATTTTATCCTGTCCTTTTTTATTTAAATTAGTTAACACGAATTAATAATCTATCGTTAATTTTTTAAGTTTACATACTAAATAGAATCAATTGAATCATCGATAATACATATTTAGATATTTTTTCTTCAACCATCTTTTTTTATAAATTTAAGGCATTAATAAATTAGGCAACCAAAGAACCAAACCAGGCCATAAAGTAACAATGGCTAACACTACAAAATTTGACATTAAATAAGGGACGGAAGCTTGAAATACTTTTTCTACAGTACATTTTGATATTTTTGCGCAAATATATAAGCAATTGCCAACAGGTGGCGTTACTAGTGCAATTGCCTGGTTGACAACAACTATAATACCAAAATGAACGGGATCAATCCCCAGTCGTACAATAACTGGTAGAAATATTGGTGTTAAAATCAAAATATTGGGAGCAACATCTGAAAAAGTCCCTACAATTAGTAGAATAACATTAATAATTAACAAAATTACCAATGGATTATCAGAAATTGCAAGTAAAGCTATCGCCATTTTTTGCGGAAGTTGTCCATATGCTAAATTCCAGCCTAAAAAAGTAGCAGCAACAACAATCAACATAACGATAGCTGTCGTAACAACTGTCTCTTTAATTGCGGGATATATATCATCTAATTTTAGTTCCCTGTATACAAAAAAGCCTAAAATAAGAGCATATACGACTGCTAACGCTGCCGCTTCAGTAGCAGTTACCACACCACCAACAATTCCCCCAATAATAATTAATGGCATTGTTAAAGCAAAAATACCATCTTTTAAGCCAATCATTAATTCTTTAATAGAAGGTAGATTGTCCCTCTCTTTTCCATACCCCTGACGAGCAGAAATAAATGCAGTAATTCCCATCATAATTAAGCCTATTAAAACACCGGGGATTGCTCCTGCCAAAAAAAGTTTTCCTATTGAGGTCTCTGAAGCCAGTGCATAGAGTATCATGGGAATGCTTGGGGGGATAACAATTCCTATGGTAGAGGAGGCAGCAGTAATTGCTGCACTTACACCTTTGGGATATTTTTTCTCAATCATTTCCGGTATCAAGATAGAGCCAATAGATGCGGTATCGGCAACAGAAGAACCTGAAATTCCTCCAAAAATCATACTTGCCAAAATATTTACATGTCCAAGAGCACCTTGAAATGAACCTAATAATATTAGGCAAAAATCCAATATTCTTTTTGTTATTCCTCCTTCCCTCATTAGAATTCCTGCAAAAACAAAAAATGGAATGGCAGTTAAAAGAAATGAATCTGCCCCTGCAACCATTCTTAATGTAGCCATTGATGAGGGTAAATCTTGAATAAACAACGCAAAGCTTGAACTTATTAATATTGCAAAGCCAATTGGAACTCCTATAACTAAAAAAAACGCCATTAAACCTAGCAATAATGACATTACTAATCCTGCACTCATTCATTTTCTCCTATCGTTCTAATAAACATTTTTATAAAATAGATCTTGATTCTAATAAAATAATCGTTATAAGCACTTTTGAAATAATTATTCCTTATATTTAGTTACAAATCTTCTTATAATCTCAATAGTTAACAGAATAAAACTAAGGATGACTGCAAAATACAGATATTTCATTGGAAGTTTTAATCCGGGAGAAAGTGTTCTACCAAGATGGCTATTAATCATATAAAGCGTTGAGTTTCCAATATATAGTAGGGTGATTAAAATGAGTAAATCGATAAAAATTAATACCAAATACTTTAACCTTTTTGAAAAAAAAGATGCAAAATATTCTATTTTTACATGGGTCTTCTCCCGAAAAGCAATTGGAATACCTAGAAAAACCATATATATGAATAAATATCTCGTTAATTCATCTACCCAACGAAAAGAAAATGAAAAAAAATATCTTAAAAAAACTGACATTATTACAATAATACACATTAGAAAAAAGGATGAAGTGGCAAATAAATTATTTAAATTGCTTAGCCAGTAATCAAACTTATTTTTCATGTTCTAATCTCCTTTAGTTTAAGTTTTTGTAATCAATTTTAAAATGAACTAATTTAAATAGGGCAGGGAATAAATTAGTTTCATCTCATAATTTAAAAATTAATTTTCTAGTTATTTTGTATCAATTCGATCAAACTCTGAGTTGATGCTCCTGCTTTAATAAAGTAATCATATACTGGTTGAGTCATATTAATAAAAGCCTGTCTTTCAGCATCATTTAGTACATAAATCTCCATACCTTCATCTATACACTTTTGCTTATAGGCTGCATCTGAAGATTCTGTAACATAATTAGTATACATTGTAGCAACTTTGGCTGCTTCTGCTATCATTTTTTGATCTTCTGCTGATAAGCCTTCCCACCACTCTAAACCAACACAAAACGGACCTGGCATATATATGTAATTTATAGCGGTAGCATATTTCTGAACCTCGTACATTTTTTCAGAAACAATATTTACCCAAGGATTTTCCTGTCCATCCACAACTCCGGTTTTTAAAGCCATATATAATTCAGAATAAGCTATGGGAGTAACATTAGCACCAAAACTTCCCATTGCTTGTAAGATGTTTTCTAATGGAGGTGTTCTCATTTTGAGTCCTTCTAAATCAGCTGGTGATTTAACAGGTCGAACATTATTGGTGATCTGTCTAAATCCAGAGTGTGCCCATCCCAATAATTTTAATCCGTTATCCTCGGTAAAGGATGCAAGGTAATCGCCTATTGGACCACTTAGCACTCTATTAACTTGTTCATAATCTTTAAACATAAAGGGTAATGCTGGAGTGTAAAGTTCCATCCCCATTGATTCAAAACGTCCAAACATAACACCTTGCATTGTGCCAAGTTTGCACATTTCAGCCATTTCAGCTTCGCTTCCTAATTGAGAATTTGGGAATATTTCTACCTTGAGATCTCCACCTGATTTTTTCTCTAGAAGTTCTTTAAACACTTCAAACCCTAAATGCACAGGATGAGAAATACTATGACCATGACCGACTTTAATAGTTTTAGCAGCTAAAGCTGTTTGCGTTCCAAGCATCATAAAAATTGCTAAAGTTAACACAAGTAGCATAATAGTTATTTTCTTCATTTTTTTTCTCCTTTAATATTTTTTTATTCCCTGCCTTTTAATTAACTAAATTAACTTTTATATATCATAATTTTAATTCAATTTTAAATTAAAAATAAATAAAGGATTTTATCTTTTTATTTTTGCCATTTCAGCCTGTGTTGCCATTGCCAGTAGCATCATATCACCGGCCATACAGACCCAATCATATCCCATCTGAAAAAATTTATTCGTATCTTCACCGTCAAGGGTGATAATACCCATGGAAAGACCCTTCTCCTTACCCATCTTTAATGTCTTCTCAACTATTTCGACTACTCTGGGGTCATCAAACTGACCGGTTATGCCCATACTGTGAGATAGATCAAAACGTCCTACAAAGATACTGTCGATTCCTTTGACTTCTAAAATTTTCGGTAAATTTTTATAAGACTCCTCTGTTTCCATTTGCAGGATGCACATTACATTATCATTTTCTGTCTTGTAAAAATTAAGCATGTTATCGAATCCTTTAGCACCATAGGTAACCGCCCGGGGGTTACATACACCCCGCCTACCAATAGGAGCATATTTGATGGTATCTATCACTTCCTGTGCCTGTTCCTTGGTATTAACCATGGGTACCATGACACCACGGGCACCTGCACTGACACATCGATCGATCAAATGAACATTTTCCTGTACTCGTACAAAGGGTGTCACACCGGCAGCTTCCGCTGCAGTAATCATCTGTTCAATAGTTTCAGGGTTGGTCATAAAATGTTCAGTATCAATCAAAGTGTAATCCATCCCACTAGCTGCTAGCGTTTCAATTACAGCTCGTGAATTGGAAACACAAAAAGTTCCAACCACCTTTCCTCCTTTTCCTATGATTTCTTTGACTTTGTTCTTTCTAACTTCTTCTCTCATATGAAATCCAATCTCCTTTTGTAATTTTATTTTATCTGCATTTCATGGTAAAAGTATTAACTTTTACTTGATTATTAAATGTACTCCAATGGACATTCCCTGACCCAGACCGGTCGTACAATCCGTGACAAGAAAGAGCTACTTAATTAATTAATCTAACTTATCAAGGATCATAAGATACTCCTCCTTTTTATTATTTTTACTTTAAATAATTCCCATCTCTATACTGCCCATATCATTAAAGACTTGATTTTCGCCAATCATTCCCATTATTTAATCAAGCCTGAAAATAATCTTCTTGCTTATTTTTTTTCAATGTTTCATTTATATGAAAAAACTTTCATATTGTTAAGTAAAAAATGTTCTTCTTAGGCTTAATATTTTTTTAAGTCAATATAACTTATTGTAGCTGGTATCCTAATTTAAATGAAATGTTCAATGCTTCGTGTTGTATAATATTAATCAAAGAAGACATATTTTTTTTAACGCGGGCTGTATCACCGGTTATTCCAAGAGCAGCACATATTTTTTTCGAAGAATTAAAAACCGGAGCTGCAATACATGTTGTTCCTAAAAAAACCTCTTCGTTATCAACAGCATAACCCTGATTGACTATGAGCTCTAATTCCTTGCTTAACCTTACCCGCTCCGTTATAGTAGAGGAAGTAAATTTGGTTAAATCTATGCTATTAATTAACTTCTTCTTCTCCTCTTCTGTCTGAAATGCAAGTAATACTTTCCCCACTGCAGGGGCATGCAAGGGCAAGCTCAAACCTACTGTACCCCTGGTTTTCCTGGTATACGGGCTTTCAATGATTTCCAGAAAGTATAGCGCTTCTTCAAATATAATACCAAGATGAGAAGTCTCAGCACTGTCTTTGGTAAGTTCTCTCATAAATGGTAAAGAAATTTCACGTAATTCTCTGATGTATTCGACATGATTTCCCAATTGAAATAGTTTGAAACCCAGTTTATATTGTTTTGAAGGCGCTTCTCGTTCAACCAGATTATATTCTTCCAGAGTCTTTAAGATATTGTATGCTGTGCCGTTCGGGATACCAAAAACTGTAGCTAGATCTGATAATCTGGTTTTTCCTTTGGGAGTTGCCAGATATTGTAATATTTTAATTGCCCTTTCCAGAGTAGAGACTCTACTTAAATTATTGGTTGTAATTATTACCATCTCTCTTCTAAGTATTTTTCATATATATAAAATTATTTTCATATTTTTATTATAACTCTTGAATATAGGTCATGTCAAGCATTGATTACCTCATTATAAAGGTTGGTATTAATTAAAATAGCAATGAATTTTTCAGAATTAGAAAAATATCACTCCTCATTTATATGATTAAATTAAAGGTCCTTCGAAGTAGATATTCAATGGCTCAAAATATTTTGTCCTTTTTTCTGCTTTGGTCAATTGTTCTTCAGATAAAACACGACGAAACAATTGTATGGTTCGTTCAAAGCTTTTTTGATAACTTTCTCCTTGGGAAATAATTGCACTTACATCAACATCCATATTATCTAAAACTGACTTGTTCTGGTATGGATTACCCGTCATTCTCACAATAGGCATAATAGGGAATTGACCGGGATGTGCAGGACCGATAGGCAGGCAAGCTGGTACCCCTCCACCAATTGAAAATAATAAAATTTGTGCACCTGCAGCCGAGACATTAGAAAAAATCTCAGCAGTATGAGAAGGACCATCAATAAAATATAGTCCAGGCTTATCTGGTTTCTCACTTGATTCGAGAACATCTGTTAATTTACTGGTTCCGCTTTTAGCTATGGCACCAAGCGATTTTTCCTCGATGGTCGTTAGGCCACCCTGAATATTGCCTGGAGTTGGTTCGCATCTACGAATATCAACCCCCATTTGTAACATTCTTCTTTCTTGTCGCTGAACTACTTCTAGAAGTTTTTGAGACACTTCATTGTTAATTGCTCTTTGAGATAAAATATGTTCAGCACCAATCAGCTCAGGTGTCTCGGTAAACAACACTTTCCCTCCATCTTCAATAATACGGTCGGCAATCATGCCAGCAATGATATTACTTGCAATACCAGAAGTAGTATCTGAGCCACCACATTTAATGGCCAACGTAATATAGCTTAATGGGAAAAAGGCTTTTGTTTGAGAAGTTATTTTCTTAATAAGTTTTTTTGCTAAGTTTCTCCCCTTTTCTATAACAAGATCGTAATCATAAAAGTCTTTTAATGTAATTGTTTCAACAGGCTTTTTACTCAGACTGATCTCCCGGGCAAGCTCTTCAGCTGAATGAGGTTCACACCCAGTCCCGACTACCAGCACAGCACCTAAATTAGGATTCTTCCCGATATTGCTTAAAACATTAAACAAGCGTTCTTGATCCTTGCCCAAGAAGACACATCGACCAATATGGGGTAAGGGGATTGCATTTTCTATTTTACTGGCAATCCTGACAACCATTTCATTACAGCAATTTACGGTCGGGATGATACCTAAATAGTTCCTGATTCCTACAGAGCCATCTGGTCTTGGATATCCTTTAAATTTTATATCTTCAAACATGGTTTACCTTTTTCATTAATCATTATTATACTTTACCTGAAATATGTTTCATCTAAATTTCAGGTGAATGATTTTTTATAATTATATCATTCCCATAATAAGATACATTTGTATTAACTTATATTCTTTCTGACCATGCCTTTTTCAATTCTTCAATTGTTTTTGCCTTCAAAATAGCCTTAGCTTGCTGATCTTCCTCTGCACTAAACTTCTCAATATTTTTATAAATATCTTCTAACTTATCTGCAGGAAATTTAGTTGCTCCATGTTCGTCCATATGAATAATTTCACCAGGATTAACATCCATGCCAGCAACTGAAACAGGTGTATTAATCTCACTTATTACAAAATCTCCATGCCCAGAGGTTGTACCACTCATAATATACTGTATATCTAACTCTCTCATTTCATCTAAGTCACGTGATGGACCATCAGTGACTACACCGACAACTCCACTTGCTTGCATCAATGAAGTCATTTGACCTCCAAACAAGCCAACACTGTCAGCTATATCACTTGGAAATTTTTGCTGAGCAACGACAACAATTGGTTTTTTAGCCTGGTCAAGAACTTCAATTAAATCAATAAACGAAACCGGTTTTACTTTTGGGTCAGGCAATGAAAAGACTAAAGTAACAGCATATCCAATCCTTCTTCCCATTTCAGGAAATACACATTTTACTTTCTGACTGGTGTACCAGCGGCCATACCAACTATCATACAATCCTAAGCAATGTGGGTTTTCCGGAAGAGTAGCTACAACATTTCCAACGGTTGGAGTGTTAAATTTTAATAATTTTTTTAACATCTCTTTTTCGGAACATTTAGCCATAATTTATTTATTCTCCTTCTTTTTTTTATTTATTTTTATCTATCTAAGAAAATGAAACAATCGATTAAATTAATATTAATATATTTAATAGTTAAGCATATCATAATTCTCAATATTTTTTTAGCTATTTATTTCATCTCATCATTTTTCACTTTTTTTAATATTTTTATTATCGAACTATAAAATATCTTCGTTTCATAATAGTTAAATGACTTTTCTTTCTGTCAACAGTTTTAGTATCCCGGGAACTGGTTTTTATCTTACTTTTATGTTAAGCGTCCCCTTAATTTTAAACCTCTCCGCCTCCTTTCTCACCCTGAATAAGCGTTATTTTTTCATTATGTTATTAATAATTCAAACTTCCTCCTCTCAATTGCCATTCAAATAATAGGTCTACACTAACTTAATAACATAAGATAGTAAGGGCAAGATCAAAATTAGGCTAAAAGTTGTGACTAGCCAGCAAGAATTAGCCATATCCAAGTTTAAATTATATATCGAAACAGGGATTAAAGCGGTAAAGGCAACCGGCATTGAAGAAAGAATGATTACAACTTTAAGCGGTAACCCTTCTTCTATTTCTCCATAACCTAAAAGAAAAGCTACACTCGATATTATTAGTGGCACTAATGTGAATTTTATAAAAGAGACTACCACGCATTCCCTGGTAAAATTTCTTACTCTTCCAAATTTCATAGCTAATCCGATAGAAACCAGCATAAGTATTGTCTGAATAGGAATAAAAACAGCATTAATTGCTTGATAAAATACAGGTCTCATAATGCCGGATAAATTAAAAAAAATCCCAATGGTAGTATAAATCACAGCAATCACTACAAAGATATCTGAAAATACTTTTTTAAGGTGAGAAACTATACTACCATTCGTAGTTATATCACTACTAAATGATTTTGCTATCGGAAAACCTGCAACATAATAGGTAATTTGTACAAATATTGCATAAAAAGATACCAAAGCAAAGCCTTCTTCCCCTAAAAATAAGTAACAAACCAACCCTCCTATTGACGCAATATTTGCAAATGAACCACAAGTAAACATAGACCCCGTATCTTTTCGGTTCAACTTAAGCAATTTAGCTGCGACCAAACCTAATATCCCTCCTGTAAAAAGAGCGAATACTCCCAAAAAAGGCAAAGCAACGATTTTAATGTTGTCCATCTTGATTATCCATAATGTCCCGACAGTAGTAATGGGCAGAAAAAACAAAAGCGCTGTTTTCTGAAGAAGTTTTCGTAAATTCTCCATGCTAATAGGTAATCGGATAATCCTCCTGAATTCCAATTGTTGGATAATATATCCTATAATTAATCCAAAAAAAATAATACTTAAAGAAATAATAAGATTTAAATACATTAGCTTTACCCTTGTTATTTAATTTAACTATTTCCTCATATAATTCTTTTACTCTTTTAGTGATATATTCTGGTGTAAGACCAAATATTTTTGTTAGCCCCCAGGAAGTCTTTGGTTCTGCAAACTTATCTTCTACTTCAATTATATCCATAAGAAGGAGAAGATTTCAAACTATCAATTCACCAGCATAATATTTTATAAAATCCCTGCCTAAATTCTTCTATGATTAGGAGAGTTCTAATATTTTTAACTACATTTAATAGATAAAAATAAAATCCATTCTAGTAAAAATGATTTTAGGGATTATCTCTTGGGGATTTGATGCCATCACGCTGTTAATTATTGATATGCATTTCTAATATTTTTTTTGCTTTCACAATATTATTATCTAGTATTGCGCTTGTTAATAAAATATGTTCATTCAGTAATATTTCACATAATAGGTCTAATTGCTGTGAAATACTCACAAAAGGATAAATTTTTAAATACATGTTAACTAATTTTTTATTTAAAGAACTATTTATTATAGTTAAATGTAACTCTCTATCTGCGATACAAAATTTTAATGGTTTCTTAAGTTTGCATGTTCTTTTTTCATTCCTAGTTCTTTTAGTAAAAAATAAATAGATTATGTTAAAAGTGAATATTATTATTTATTATAATATATACCATTTTCAATTACAATATTTTGTTTTTTTGTCATCTAAAAATCAAAACCGGACTGTTTTTTAATATTTGTGTTACAGAAGTAAAAATATTTAATTTTTTTAAAATATTTCTTAATTTTTCTCTGGCAATTTTACTTTTCAATTCACGAGTCTCGGTATCCATTACAAAAACATCTAAGTTATTAGGAATAATTATTGTTGATTGCTTATCCAATATTGATTCCATTGTGTTATAACCTTTTTTTGCAAATTGCACTCCGGTATCATTAGCGCCTGTTAGATCATCTGCTATTATGTAAATCATCTTTCATGCCTCAATAAATATTTTTTATATCTTTTTAAATAAGGAATTAGTCCTCCGCTTTTTAAAATAGATAAAAGTTGGACAGGATATTTTTCAATTGATATTTTTCTCTCCGGATCATATAGAGTAATTAAACCATCTTTAAGATTTATTTTTATAGAATCGTTTTGATGAATTTCTTTAATTATCTTTGGATATTTTAAAACTGGTAAACCTATATTTATGGCATTACGATAAAAAATACGCCCAAATGATTCTGCCACAATAGCTTTAATACCTGCACATAAGAGAGCTCTGGGAGCATGTTCTCTGCTGGAACCACAGCCGAAATTTTTCCCAGCAACTATTATCCAATCTTCTCCTTCTATCTTTTTATAAAAATTCGGGACAGCATCCTCCATGGCATGAACAGCCATCTCTTCAGAAGAGGTTAAATAGAGATATCTTCCCGGATAAATTTGGTCTGTATCAATATCGTCTCCCACTTTAAAGACTTTTCCAGTTATTATAGATTTAAACATATGAAACATTTCCTTTTCTAACAGATTAGAAAAATTCCCGGGGATCTGCTATTGCCCCTTTTAAAGCCGATGCAGCTACAGTAGCCGGAGAAGATAAGAATATTTTTGCCTCAGTGCTGCCCATCCTTCCGGGGAAATTCCGGCTGGAAGTAGAAATACATGATTCACCTGAGGATAGAACACCTTCATGTGCACCCAGGCATGGACCGCAGGAAGGAGTTACCAAGGTTGCACCTGCATTTAATAAAGTTTGGATATAGCCAAGTTCAATACATTTTTCTAATATTTTATTAGAGACAGGGATGATTAGCAACCTAACAGAAGAGAAAATTTTTCTGCCTTTTAAAATTTGAGCCGCTATCTTAATATCATTAATTCTCCCTCCTGTGCAAGTCCCAATTAAAGCTTGATTAATTGGTTCCCCTGCTACTTGAGAAACTGGAACTACGTTATCTACTCTATGAGGGAGAGCAACTTGTGGTTCAAGATTAGAAATATCAAAATTATAGACAGACTCGTATACTTCATCTTCTTTCTCACCTAATTGTTTAATGAAAAAATCTTCTTGAACTTTTTGATGTTTAACCTGGGAAAGGTAATCCCATACCTTTTTATCTGGCTTTATATAGGTAGCTTTTGCGCCCATTTCTACGGACATATTGCAAAGAACCAAACGTTCATCTAAAGACATATCAGCCACTACTTCTCCAGTATATTCTACAGCTTTATATAGAGCAATATCTGTTCCTAGCTGAGAAATAATATAAAGAATGATATCTTTAGCCATTATTCCCTTTCCTATTTTCCCTCTTATATTGATTTTAATGATTTCCGGAACTCTAAACCATATCTCCCCGGTAAGTAAAACTGCTGCCATATCTGTAGCCCCTATCCCCGTTGAAAAAGCACCGAAAGCTCCATGGGTAGTAGTATGTGAATCAGTAGCAACAAGCAGAATTCCTGGCCAAACTAAGCCTTCTTCCGGCATCACCTGGTGACATACTCCCCGATTAATATCAAAAAAATGTTTTATCCCTTGCTCTTGGGCAAACTCACGCATTTTTTTCTGATTTTCCGCGGCTTTAATGGTAGGAGCAGGGGCGTAATGGTCCATAACAAAAGTTATTTTTTGAGGGTCCCAAACTTTATCCCCTCCCAT